>FUHQ01000015.1_pt1 | contig 14688 bp, 8 predicted proteins | sample 1003131 | NCBI WGS metagenome assembly FUHQ01 (sample SAMEA4075884, study PRJEB14783) | cnidarian metagenome | reverse complement strand
CCTATAAGCAAATTACTTGGGCAGTCTGTTTTTGTCCACTTACCCGATAATACTTTTTTATCTTTTGATAATTGCAATATATACGTATTATCATCGCAATATCTAGAACAATTCCGAGACGAATGACTTTCTATTATTTCAGTAGTTTCAATCGTTAATACATTTGTGGTTTCATCAAAATTCAATCTTAATTTAAATGAAACAAAATACTGTTGCTCTGGTACATTTGAAATTTTCAGACTTCCTTTTATTTCATTTTTTGTATGCTTTGTAATAGTTAATACATAATGATGTTTTGGCTTACAACATTTAGCATCAGGACACGTCATAACTCCGTCCCAAACACCTTCTAAGAATCCTTCTTTTTCTTTGGTTATAGGAGGTTTTTCTGTTTTTTTAGTACGCTTTTCTTCACTTTGATATTCAATATCTATTTTTTTAGAACACCCTAAAAACACTACAACACTTAGTAAAAATATAATTTTATTCATTGTTTTTTGTTTCACTGATTTTTTTCTTGCCTGTATTTTTGATGAAACGCTTTTTTACACTTCTTAAAACGTAAGTACACTATGTAAAGTTATAGAAGATGCTTTTAAACCTGTATTTCGCCTATATTTTGACATTCTAAGTCCAATGGACTTAAATTGAAATTCTCTTTTTTTAGTAAGTTTAAAGTTTACCAATCCTTTGTTGGGCGAAAACCTTATACCCAATCCATATTTATTTGTATTAAATGCTGATAAATCATAATCAGAGGTATAGTACGTTGCTTTTAGGTCGTGCATAGCATAAGGTTGAAAATATTTTGATTCGGTTTGTGTATGAAACCTATAAAACGGATATAAGGTAAACTCTCTACCTATTTTTAAAGGCAATTCCAATTCGATAGTGTGTCCGTTAATTCCAAAATCATCATTATAAAAACGATAAAAGAAACGCATTATCATATAGTTATTTACAAAATAATTTGCACGAATTCCTATTGCTTTTTTCACTCTTGAACGAGGTAGTTTTTCGCTTTTAACCAATTTATACGGTTCATCACTAATACCGTCTTTAAAATACACACGATGAAAAGGTGTTTCTAAAAGACCTTTTTGAAAAATCATTTCTGCTGTTATCGATGCGTTTAAACGTTGATTAATGTTCCTACCATAAGTTATCCCTACATTATAGGTAAAGCGTGTATCGGTTTCGTAATCATTAGATTTTTGTTTTTTATTATCATCATTGTCATTATCAGCTTTAACGTCAAATCCCATTGTACCCATTGCGTAGCGACCTTTTCTATCTCCATCATCGTCATCATCTTTCTTTTTTCCGTCATCATCATCATCATCATCGTCATCTTTCTTTTTTCCGCCATCATCATCGTCATCTTTATCGCCTGTACCCTTTCCATCATCGTCATCATCTTTGTCCCCTGTTCCAGTATTATCATCATCGTCATCATCGTCAGTTACTGTTATTTTTTTTGCTCCTGTATGTCTTCCTGCTCTAATTTCTCCGGGATAAATTAACAACCATTTATCAACAAAAACACCTGCACTAATACTCAAAAATTTATTACCGTCTTTCGATTCCTTTTGCCACGTAACTTTACCGTAATTAGACGTTACATCAAATTCTTTTGAATACCCATACAAAGCAGATATGGTTGTATTAGAATTAGGAATTTGTTTACTTAAATTTATAGAAAAATATTTGCGTGTATCACTACTTGCGGATTTACTTCCGTTTTTATTATAGGTTACATCATCAATAACTTTTGTGGTTTTTGTTTTCTTTGTTTTTTTTACGTATTCTTTATATTTGTCAATATAATAATCGTCATCATTATCACTGGCTGCCGAAGTTGCATCAAAATATTCAGGTTTAAAACCTCTTGCGGCAACCGTTTTTTTAACTTTTTTTACTGATGAAGTACTTGCTGCCGTTGTCGCCGCCGAACCATACTTATCAATATTGGAGGTACTTGCAGATGTATAGTGGTCTAACCCCAATGTAAGCCCAAACGAAACTGTTTTATTAACAGGCACAGCTACTGAAATTTGAGGTGCACTATTGTCTAATTTTTCGCTACCTTTTCCTCCTGTTACGGCTCCGTTATCTCCGTCTTGTTCATAATAATTGTATAGAATATCAACCTGTGTTTTATCTAATTGCTTTATTTTTTGTTGTGAAAAAACAGCAATCGAACCAAGGCAAAAAATAATGAGGAGTATTTTATTTAGTTGCATCCACAACCTCCTCCCGCTTTGCTTCCGTTTGCTCCGGAAACACCTTCTCTATAATTTTGAGAATTTATTTCATATTGTTCTATTTTTTTTGACGACAAAGCCATATCTTCATCGTTCAAATACATTTTTTGGTAGGGTTTTACTGTTGCACAACTTGTACAAAAAGCAATAAAAAGAACTCCTATAATTATTTTTTTAAATATCATTTAATTTTAAATTTATTGATGAATGTAATTTGTTTTCCTCATCAATTAACAAACATTCTATTCCTTTCAGCTGGTTTATTAAAGCCAAGCCTTTTTCTTTTCCCATAACAAAAATTGAGGTTGCTAATGCGTCTGCCAATTCCGTATTTTTACAAAAAACACTCACACTTTTTAGACCCTTTACTGGCCACCCTGTTTTGGGGTTTATAATATGAGCATAACGCTTAGCATTAAACTCAATATATTTTGCATAATTTCCTGATGTAACTACCGAACTATTTAGCAAGTCAAATTTTCCTGCATTTTTCAGTACTCCATTAGGATCGGCAATTTGTATGTGCCATTTTTTTGTAAAAGGGTGCGTTCCCCAAGTGGTTAAATCGCCACCGGCATTTACCAAACCTGCTTTTGCTCCCAAATGAATTAAAAGGCTTTTAACTTTTTCGGCAACATAGCCTTTACCAATTGCTCCAAATCCAATTTTCATTCCTTTTTTACGCAAAAAAACGGTACTTTCCTTTTCGTTGATAACAATATCTTTATAGTTTATTTTACGAACTGATTTTTGTACGGTAGCACTATCGGGTAGATGTGGCATTGGTTTATTAAAATACCATATTTTATCCACCGAAGCGTAACTAATATCAAAAAAGCCATCGGTTAATTCTGAAATACGTTTACTTCTTTTTATCAATTGGAGTAGTTCTTTATTTACTTTTACTGGTTTTATACCTGCATTTTCAGTTATTTTTGATGTTTGTGAAGTGCTTTTCCAAGACGATATTAAGTCTTCTACTCGCTGTGTTTCTTCAATAGCTTTATCAATATAAAAAACGCCTTTTTTTCTACTTTCAGCCATTACAGTAAACTCAAAATCAACTCCCATTAACAAGGTTTTTCGCTGAAAAAGATGTTGTGCATTTACAGATGTAGCTGTTAGCATACAAAAAATAAAAAACCAAAACTTCATTATACTATTTATTCAAATAATTATTGATATAATAAGATGCTGTTTCACTTTTATAACCGTCAATTGATGTACTAATTTTTCCTTTATTATCTAAAATAAGTACCAAAGGAAAAGCCCCTAAGCGGTTGTATTTTTCGGCAGCTTGTTCTATGTAACCAACTTGCTCTTTACTTAATTGCTTTTGATTTCTAGGAAAATCAATATTGACTAATATATAGTCTTTTTGTGCTTTTTCTTTAAATAATTTTGTATTAAAAACTTCTTCCTTTAATTCCATACACGGTTTACACCAATCTGACCCTGAGAAATAAACCAAAGTCTGTTTCTTTTCCTTAGTTGCTTTTACCAATGCTTTTTCGACATTGTTATGCCAAACTAAATCAATAGTTTGAGCATTGAGGATAACTCCTGTAAAGAACAAAAAATAAGTTATTAAATATTTTATCATATATTATTTTTTTGCAAAATTAACCTTTATTTGGATAAATTAAGTGATTTTTTTAGTTTTTGTTTTTGATTTTTTTAGCTTTTAGTTTTTAGCTGTTAGCTGTTTTGTTAGCGGTTAGCCGTTAGCTATTAGTCGTTAGTTTTCCGTCTTCTGTCTTTTTTTAGCTTTTAGCTATTAGCCGTTAGCTGTTTTGTTAGCGGTTAGCCGTTAGCTATTAGCTGTTAGTTTTCCCTCTTCCTACTTCCCTCTTCCCTCTTCCTACTTCCCACTTCTAACCTCCAAAAACCAATCACTCTAAAAAACATCATCTATATTAAACAACAACATAAACTCGTGTGTTCCACTTTGTTCTGAGCTTAATTCATTTGTGTATAAGCTATAACCATATCCGAACTTCATCCACTCGGCAACCTGTGCTAGTGCATTTATTTGTATGGAATTATTCCACGAATACGATAATCCTACGTTGTATTTTTTGTTTATTCTTAACGTTGTATTTACATCAAAAGACAAAGGCGTTCCTTCTTCTATTCGTATCAATGTAGAGGGAATTAAATCTAAATTATTATTTAATTCAAAAGTATAACCACCTCCTAAGCCAATGTTAAATCGGTTTATGTCTTTAGAGGAAGTAATTTGTTCATACCGCTTGTCTTTTAAAATATCATTAAGCAATAAATGTGCATAGTATTTCTCGTGAACAATAGCTGCCCCTATGGTAAAATTGGGACTGAATTTACTAACATTTTCCTTAAAAAATTCATCACCTGCTTGTTCCGTTTTTAAAGTATTAATCTCGGCATCATACAAATTTCCTATTGCTTTTAAACCAAATTGAAAATCTATTTCCCTTGTCATTTGTAGTTTATAGGAGAAGTCCAATGCTATTTTTGTTTGATTAAATACAAATATTTTATCATTAATAATACTAAGTCCCATTCCTACATTGCTTTTAAAAGGGACATTTAATGAAAATGTATGTGTTCTTGGAGCATCTTCAATGCCTACCCATTGCAATTTAGAATCCAATAATAATTCTGTATGGTCTTTTTGTCCTGCAAATGCGGGATTAACTAAATTTAAGCTATAATTATATAGTGAGTAGCTTGTTTTGTTTTGTGCAAAAATAGTACAACTGTTTATTACGATTAGTACTAAAATTATTCTTTTAAAAATCATTTTTCTTTTTTTTAATAATTGATATATACCCAACCTTTATACGTTTTATTTTTACCTGTTTTGAAAATATAATAATACGAGCCTATTGGCAGTTTTGAGTCTTTAGATACTGTAACTTTTCCGTCTGATGTTCCGTCCCAATCATTTTTATAAGGAGTTGCCTTGTAAACCAAATTCCCCAGCCTATTAAACACTTGTAGTGAATTATTAGGATACTCTGTTTCAATATTAGGTAGTATTCTCCATACATCATTTTTACCATCTCCGTTTGGCGAAAAGGCTTGAATTAGTTTTTTTGTTTCTTCTGGTTTTTCAGGGTCTGGGTCGGGGTCTGGGTCGGGTTTTGGTGTCCCTTTTACAAATTTCACTGTTGCTGTATCCTCTATTTTAGCTCCGTTTAATGTACCGCTAATGGTGGCGGTTTCTTCATTCTCGGAACTTGTTAAAAACGCTGTATATGCTCCATCTCCTTTATAAGCTGCTTTACCTCCATTATTTAAAGCTCCTGCTGTTGTCGTTAAAGATACATTTTGCCCTGAAAACTTTAGTTTTTCTCCTTTTGCATTGTATAACTGCACGGTTATGGTACTTGATGAAACTCCGTTTGCTTTAATTTCTTGCGGACTTGCAGTAATGGTAGTTTTTGAAACATCAGGAGTATTATTTTCAACATCAATTTTATCAAAATACAAACGAATAATAGGTAATTCTTTATTCATTCTTCCCATACCCGTTTTACTTCCTTTTACAAAATTTTCATACACTACTGTTTTTTCACCTGCATAACTCCATAAGAATGTTGGAGAACCAGTACAAGAAAAGCTACTTCCCTCTAATTTTTTATTATTTTCATTCAAAAAATAAATAGCCAAACTCTTTTTTCCCGAATATGTAAAAGGTGTACTAAATTCTATTTGTGTTTTCGAATTTTCTACATTTTTTTTTCCTCTACGCCACGTTATATTACCATCATAAACTTTTGTATAGGTAGATAAGTCTGGTTCATTAGCATTACTAAACAGTTCTTTATCTACTTCTTTTATATATATTTTTTGATTTTTTGCTTCTGAAAAATTACAAGGAGAATTTACTACACAGTCCACAAAAAAAGCAATTCCTTTTAAATCTCCAGAAGCCTTAATGCGTGATGCCGTATATAACATATGCACCCAACTATTTTTTTTATTCAACACATAATCATAATTTGCTGGTGCTACCGCTGTTCCCGAAGTACCACACCTCAAACTTTCTCCCACAGTAACCTCGTTAGAGGTAGGAGTTGTTGTTCCTGATGTACTACTACTTGACGAACTGCTACTACTTGATGAACTGCTTCCGCTATTGGTAACACTTAATTTTATAATAGGGCGGTTTGATATGGTATTTCCAGCGGTATTAATACTACTTCCTGAAAAAGTATATCCATAATTTGTTCTTGAGGTACAATATGAACTTGAACAACTACTTGGGTTTGTCCATTTTTTAGCTTTAAATATTGGGTTATCTGTTGTACCTGACCACTTATTACAATCTCCATCGCTCACATCATCTTTTACAAAAATTTCAATATTTTTTGTATTGGTAAACGAAAAGTTTTTTGACAATTTTATAGTATTCCATCCTTGTTTCCAATTTACAGTTCCGTCAAAAACCTTTACAAAACTTGAACCTGTAGGCATTTTTGGTGCAGTACCATAACCTGTTGATACATATTCTGTTTCGTTGGTTTCTCGTATATAAATTTTAAATGGTTTACCACAATTTTTAGGTGTATTAGTTACATAATAAGACAAATAGTTAATATCTTTTGCACTATTTATACCTCCTGTATTAATTTCACTTTTTGTATAAATTGTAGCTGTCCACGACATCGTATAACCTACATTTATTGGTGCGTTTTGCGTACTATCCGAATCAGATTCCGAGCCTATCATTGCTTCATCTTGTGCAAATATACCTGTACCACATATCAGTAAAAACAGGTATAAAGTTAGTTTTTTAGTCATTTTTAAAAACATCGTAATTTCCATTTTTTATTATTTTTTGTTTTTTTGGCGATATGATATCTTAAAAAGATTTCATAGGTACCGTTACTGTATTTTAATAAGTCGTTAAAATGTAGTGCGTAGCTATATCCCATTTGTATTTTAGGGGTTATATCTACCAATATATTTCCCATTACAGAATTGTTAAATCTATATGAAAAACCTACATCAATTTTTTTATTAATCGTTAGCATTGAGGTCAAGTCAAACGAAAAAGGCGAACCTTCTATAAAGCGAAAAAGTGCTGTAGTGGTAAGGTCTAAACTTTCATTTAACTCCTTATAAAACCCTCCTCCGGCATTTATTCTAAAATGTTTAGCATTGCTTATCAAGTCAGAATTTCCGTCAAAACGCTTGTTTTTTAACAAGTCCATAACGGTAATATGCCCAAAGTAATTTTCATTTTTTAGTGCAATACCCACGGCAAAATTAGGGCGTAAGCTATTATTTACGTCCGTAAAACTGGGGTCGTAAGGCATTTCAGTATGAATACGGCTTAAATTTGCATTAAAAACAGCTCCTTGTGCTTTTATACCGAAAAGCAAATCGTTTGTTCTGTTCAGTTTTACTCCGTACGAAAAGTCTAAGGCTACAATGGTTTCATTAAAAAGGTAAAAATCATCTCTAATAACACTCGCTCCCACGCCTAAACCCTTAAAAGGCATACTAAAGTTTAAAATACTTGTATGTATCGGCTCATTAACACCGCCCCAAACTCTCTTATAGTTTGCTGCTACTTGCATTTCTCCGTTTTGACCAACCAAAGCGGGATTTATAAGATTTAAACTGTGATTAAACACCGTATAATCCACCGTGTTTTGTGCCGTGCTTATCGAAATTATCAATAAAAAAACACTACTTAATAACCACTTTGTAAAATTCATATTATAGTTCATAGAGTTTGAAAAAATTTTTTTTTTAGCTGTTTTTTGTTAGCTTTTAGCTTTTAGCCGTTAGCTATTGGCTGTTTTTTTTAGCTGTTAGCCGTTAGCCTTTAAATATTCCTTGCTTCCCACTTCTGTCTTTTTTTAGCTTTTAGCTATTAGCTGTTAGCTGTTGGCTGTTTTTTTAGCTGTTGGCTTTTAGCTTTTAGCCGTTAGCTATTGGCTGTTTTTTTAGCTTTTAGCTGTTGGTTTTTTTTAACCGCAAAGGACACAAAGGGGTTTAATTATTCATTTTTAATTGTTAGTTGTCTTCCCACTTCCATCTTCCGTCTTCTGTCTTTTTTTAGCTGTTAGCTATTGGCTGTTAGCCTTTAAATATTCCTTGCTTCTGTCTTCTGTCTTCCGTCTTCCCACTTCTGTCTTTTTTAGCTGTTGGCTTTTAGCCGTTAGCTGTTGGTTTTTTTTAACCGCAAAGGACACAAAGGGGTTTAATTATTCATTTTTAATTGTTAGTTGTCTTCCTACTTCTGTCTTCACTAATAATTGATATATACCCAACCTTTAAACACGGTTTCTTCGGTATCGTTTAATTCCAGTACGTAATAGTATGGTCCCGGTGGTATTTTCATAGTGTTATTGGTAACTGCCACTCCATTTGAAATACCTCCCCAATCATTACGGTATGGTTTTGATTCATAAACTTTATTTCCGTGCCTGTTAAAAACAACAAGGCGGTTATTAGGATATCTCTTTTCAATATCTGGTATTATACGCCAAACATCATTAATTTCATCTCCATTAGGTGAAAAAGCATTTATCATTTCCTCTTTCTCTACAATTGTAACTATTGATGATATTGTTGCGTTACAAGGACTTCCTGTTTTTGTTTTATAGATATAACCTCCCTTTGTTTTTGACCACGTTCCGCTTTCAGCATCGCTACCCAATGCTTTTAACAGCATCTCTTCTGATGGTTTCGTGCCTTTTAGCACTTCCAACGTGGCTGCTCCCGCTTTTGGCTTGGCTACTACTGTTACTACTACTTTTGAGGTAGCAGGTATCATACAAGGACCTTTAGCATTAACCGTATAAATATAATCTCCTGCCAAAGTGCTTGGTTTAGTCCAAATTCCACCTATATCTGCTCCTCTTAATTGTGCAAATAATGCTGCATCGGTTGGTACGGCACTTCCTTCGCATAATTCTAAAACTCCGTTTTTCCCTGCTTTTGGTCTCTCTTGTATTTTTACTACTACTTTTGAGGTAGCTGCTGCCGTACAAGGACTTGTAGCATTAACCGTATAAATATAATTTCCTGCTAAGGTTCTTGGCTTAGTCCATGTTCCACCTATATCTGCTCCTGTTAATTGTGCAAATAATGCTATATCGGTAGGTGTGGAACTTCCCTCGCACACTGTTAAGATTCCCCCCTTTCCTGCATTTGGTTTTGCTATTACCGATACTTTTACAATATCAGAAGTAATAGCTGTACCACAAGCACTACTTACTACTGCATAGTAATAAGTATCTCCTACGGTTGTTGTACTTGGGGTATATTTTTGTGAAGTTCCAACTTGTGTTGGGGTAGTAGTATCTTTTGTATCATTACTATACCACTTATACGTTACTGTTCCTGTTCCCTCGGCAACCACATTTAATGCAGTCGCTATACCTCCTTTACAGTAACTACTTTTTGCTTTAGGTTGCTTAGTAATTGCCGTGTTTTTTGTTACCGATACTTTTACAATATCAGAAGTAATAACTGCACCACAATCACTGCTTACTACTGCATAATAGTAAGTATCTCCTACGGTTGTAGTTTTTGGAGTATAACTCTGAGATGTTCCAACTTGTGTTGGGGTAGTAGTATCTTTTGTATCATTACTATACCACTTATACGTTACTGTTCCTGTTCCCTCGGCAACCACATTTAATGCGGTGGCAACTGCTTCTTTACAGTAATTACTTGCCTTAGGTTGTGTAGTAATTGCTGTCTTTTTTGTTATCGTCAATGTAAAATTTTCACTTTTACTTACTCCATTTTTAGTAGCCGTAAGTGTTAAATTTGCTGTACCTGCGGTTACCTCAGCTGTACTTGGCGTATAGGTTGGGTTTAAACTGGCTACATTATTAAAAATTCCTCCGTTGGCAGATGTCCACTGTAATGTAGCACTTGTTGGATTTACTGTTACTCCTGAAAAGATGTACTTTTTATCTGCACAAATAATGCTCGTACTTGCTGGTAGGGTTATTTTTATTGGTGTTTCTAAGGTTAGATTACCAGAAGTACTATCTGTAATTCCATACCCCGGCACTCCATTATTATAGGTATCAGAAGAAAGTCTAATTTGTTTAAATTTCGCATCTATTTTATGCCCACCTGCATTGGTGTTATTAGTTGCCTTAAATACTACAAAAAAGTAATTATCTCCCTTTTTTAATTTCTTATCAATATTGCTAAAAAGAGCATATACAGGATTAGAATTATCAAAAGACGCACCAGTAACTTTTGATGCTAAACTAAAATCTGCACTGTTACCATAATACAATTCAAAATCACTTAAATCACTTTCGTTATCAGTACCTGCTGTAATTTTACCATAATCAAAAACAAACCAGTCCATCTTCTTTTCAACTCCTGAATTTACTTTTACATTTACGTTTAAAGATATTAACTCTACTTTTTCAGTTCCTAAAGGAATTATTTTTCCTGCATTTTTTTGTAACGCTGTAAGGGTTAAAGGCTTTACAATTACTTCCGCAGGTTGTGATACTATTGTTGTTCCATCACAACCTGTAATCACTACATAATAATATTTTGTATTACCTGTAGTTGTTGGTGGGTTGTAAATAGCACTTGTTGCTCCTGTTATTGCCGTACCTCCAGTATTGCTATTTGTATCATTACTATACCACTGATAACTCTTAATATTTTGACCTACAATTCTTAACCCTCTTGTTGTATCTCCTACGTTATAAGTAGCTCCTGTTGGGTTTGTTACTATTAATGGGGTTGTTGTGGAAGGAGTTTTAAAAATAAATTTAGTCATTGGTAAAGAAGGCTCTCTACCCGATGCACCATCTGTTGTATTAAAGGTATTAGTAAACTTTTTATATTTTACCCTGTTATCTGAACCTTTTCTACTTTTTCCTGAAATGGGAACAGTAGTTGCGTAACCACTACCTTCAACTACGCCGTTATGTTTATTTTCAAAATAAACTAATAAATCTCCTCCATTGTATGCAAACGAATTACCATTTTTATTAAATTCTATTTTTACACTACTGTCTTCTTTATTACCGTTTACTATTTTCCAAATTAAACTCCCCTCAAAAACCAATGTATAAGTACTTAAATCTGGGTAAGAAGAATTAGAAATTTCAGAAGCTCCATTGGCAACTTCTTTTATGTATATTTTCTGGTTGGTAGCTGGTTGGTATGTTTTATTAGCTCTGTTACAATCAGTATGATAGTTAATTTGTGTAAGGTTTTTTCCTGTATTTGTACCCAAACTTCCATCACTTGCTTTGTAATGTGTTACCGACCACGTTTGTATATTAGGAGTAGTAGTATTACCATATTGTACTGGCACAGGAAAAGCCGAAACTGTTCCGTTACCACAATTTGTATTTGCTATAGTTACCTCAACAGGTACAGCACTTCCACCTCCCGTAGAAGCAAAATTTAATTTTAGTATTGGACGTTGGTCGGTAAATTTAGCATGATATTTTAATGTAGTATCATAATTCCAAACGGCATCAGCTCCTTTATACCTCGTAGGATATTTAGTACTTCCATCTCCTTTTGTTTCTGTTTTAAATGTTACATTACAACCACTACCTGAGGTAAAATCTTGGGTATATATCTCTAAATGAGCTCCTGTATTATTCGAATATAAAAATTTGGTATCTAACGTTATTTTGTTCCAACCCTGTTGAAAAGTATGACTACCAGAAAACACTTCTGTATAACCGCCTATTGAAGGTATATTTGATGACGACCAAGTATCTCTCACATGTAATCCATTACTAACTTTAGGGTCATTGCCATCTTTGGTTATTTTCATATACACATTAATATTTCTGGTACAATTAGTTGCGTTAGTTACATAAAAAGAGATAGCTTCTATTTCTCCATCTTGGTTAATATCAGATTGTGGATAAAGAGTAGATGTCCAATACCTTGGCTTTCCAAGATTAAATGGAGCATTACCGCTTGTACCTGTTGCTGTTGTATTTCCTATATTAACTGTTGCAGGTCCTCCAGAACCACCAGAACAACCACTACTTGATGAACTGCTATTTCTATGCGAACGACTACTTTCAGATGTAAAATTTATTTTTATGATAGGACGGTTTGATACAGTATTTCCTGCCGTATTAATACTACTACCAGAATTAGTATAACCATAATTTGTTCTTGAGGTACAATATGAACTTGAACAACTACTTGGGTTTGTCCATTTTTTAGCTTTAAATGTCGGATTATTATTGCTACTATATGGATTACAGCCCCCATCATTTACATCATCTTTTACAAAAATTTCAATATTTTTAGTATTGGTAAATGAAAAACTTTGAGATAAAGATATTGTATTCCAACCTTTTTTCCATTGTACTGCACCGTCATAAACTTTTACCAAATCAGCACCCGAAGGCATAGGTGGAGCAGTACCATAACCATGAGATACGAATTCTGTTTCGTTGGTTTCTCGTATGTAAATTTTAAACGGTTTACCTTTTGGACAAGAGTTAGGATTATTAGTTACATAGAAAGACAAAGCGTTTATTTTTCCTGCTTGACTTACTCCTCCTGTATTAATTTCGCCTTTAGTATAAATTGTACTTGTCCACGACATTGTATATCCTAAATCTACAGGAACGTTTATAGAGGTCTTTGTATCGGATTCCGAGCCTATCATTGCTTCATCTTGTGCAAAGATTCCTGTACTACACAGTAAAAATAGGTATATAGTTATTTTTTTAGTCATTTTTAAAAACATCGTAATTTCTATTTTTTTACTATTCTTTGTTTTTGTTAGCTATTTTTTTTAGCTGTTGGCTTTTAGCTTTTAGCTGTTTTGTTAGCTGTTTTTGTTAGCCGTTAGCTATTGGCTGTTTTGTTAGCTGTTGGCTTTTAGCCGTTAGCTGTTGGTTTTTTTTAACCGCAAAGGTCGCTAAGGGGTTTAATTATTCATTTTTAATTGTTAGTTGTCTTCCCTCTTCCATCTTCCGTCTTCCGTCTTTTTTAGCTGTTGGCTTTTAGCTGTTAGCTATTGGCTATTGGCTGTTTTTGTTAGCTTTTAGCTGTTTTTGTTAGCCGTTAGCTATTTTCCTTGCTTCTGTCTTCTGTCTTCCCTCTTCTGTCTTTTTTTAGCTTTTAGCTATTGGCTGTTTTGTTAGCTGTTAGCTATTGGCTGTTAGCTGTTGGTTTTTTTTAACCGCAAAGGTCGCTAAGGGGTTTAATTCTTCATTTTTAATTGTTAATAGCCTTCTGTCTTCCATCTTCCCACTTCCGTCTTCCGTCTTCCCTTTTCCGTCTTCACTAATAATTAATATATACCCAACCTTTAAGCACGGTTTTTTCGGTATCGTTTAATTCTAATATGTAATAATATGGTCCCGGTGGTATTTTCTTATCTTCATTAGTAACTGCTTGTCCGTTTGAAATACCTCCCCAATCATTACGGTATGGTTTTGATTCATAAACTTTATTTCCGTGTCTGTTAAAAACAGTAAGGTGGTTATTAGGATATTTATTTTCAATATCTGGCATTATACGCCAAACATCATTAACCCCATCGCCATTGGGTGAAAAAGCTTTTACGATTTCCTCTTTCTCTTCAATTGTAACTATTGATGATATTGTTATGTTACAAGGACTTCCCGTTTTTATTGTATAGATATATCCTTCTTTTGTTTTTGACCACGTTCCTCTTTTATCTTCGATACCCAATGCCTTTAACAGCATTTCTTCTGATGGTTTCGTACCTTTTATCACCTCCAACGTAGCCGTTATTCCTGCACTTGGCTTTTCGATATAAGCAACCGTAACTTGCGAAACTGACAAACAACTTCCGTTTTGTATTGTATATTTATATATATTATTACCTATATTTCTCCACGTTCCTCCTTTATCAGGGTTATTTTTTAAGGCATTAAATAACTGTGTTTCAGTAGGCGTTGTTCCAGAACAAAGCTGTAATGCTCCATCGCCTCCGGCATTTCCTTTTGGCTTGGTAATTACTGTTACTGTAGCTTTTGCACTTAACCCACAATTTGTAGATTTTACAGTATAGGTATAAGTAATATTTTTACCTACTTGTTTACGTTCCCAACTACCACCCATATCAGGTGTCCCCCCTAATTTTGAAAGTAGTTGACCATACGTAGGGTTTTCTCCTTCGCAAATTGTTAATACAGCATTTGTCCCTGCATTGGGTTTTGGCTCTGGAACTACTGTTACCGTAGCTTTTGCATCTGCTGTACAAGGTGATGTCGCTTTTACTGTATAGGTATAAACATTACCCACATTTGTCCACGTTCCGCCTAAGTCTGCACTTCCTAATTTTGCAAATAATGCTGTATTTGTTGGGGTTACGCCCTTACAAACCGTTAGTGTGCCGTCTGTCCCTGCATTAGGCTTAGATTGTACCGTTACTACTACTTTTGAGGTAGCATTTCCTGTACATGGTGAAGTTGAACTTACCGTA
>FUHQ01000014.1_pt1 | contig 14987 bp, 2 predicted proteins | sample 1003131 | NCBI WGS metagenome assembly FUHQ01 (sample SAMEA4075884, study PRJEB14783) | cnidarian metagenome | reverse complement strand
CAAGTAGATTTTGTTGCCGTAGCTGTTACGCTTAGTTTCTCGTTAATTGTTACGTTTTCTGTGAGTTCACAACCTGCTTCATCTTTAATTTTTACAGTATAATTACCTGCTGTTAAGCCTGTAAATGTATATGTATTGGGTGTTGCCGTAGCAGGTGTTTCAAAAGTTCCCGAGTTGTTCAACTCAAATGTATAATCACCGTTACCGTCTGTAACAGTTATTACTATTTCTCCATCACTACTACCACTATAACAAAGCGTTGGTGTTACCGTAGCAGCTACTGTTTTCTTTGGTGCTATGGTTACTGTAAGCGATGCAGATTCACATTGTTCTGCTTGTGTTCTTGCGGTTAATATATATGTTCCCGCTGTTAAGTCTGCAAAGGTATCACCAGTTTGCCAAGTATCATTTGCACTTGCCCCTGTTCCTGTTCCTTGCTTTAACTTATATTCATATACCGTACTTGATCCACCGCCACCAGTAGCTTTAATAGTTGCTCCTGTATTAGGTGTACAGGTTATTTCTTTTTCTATACTGTGTGCTACCGTTACTACTGTAGGCTCTCCCAAAGTTCCTGCTACGGTTTCTATACACGCTGCATCAGTAATAGCTGTTGCTCCGTTTGCAGGACGTATGCGAATAGTATATGCTCCTACCGATAATCCTCCTACCGTAACGCTTGCCGTTGTTTGCGAAGCAGACCAATTTGTACCGTCTGTACTATATTGATAGCCGTTAGCGGTGTAACCTGTACCAAAATTGGTTACATCAATCGTTACACTACCATCAGTGCCACCGTTACAAGTGGGTTGTTTTTGTGATGTTTCTGTTGCACTAAACTCCTTATTAGAATCTACGTGTACATCAACTTCTTCATTACAAGCTCTATCTAATGAAATGGTAATGGTATGCGTACCAACCGTTAAGTTTTCAAATACATTCGTGGTTTGTTCCGTTCCTCCATTTAAGCTATACTTCACTCCTGTAGCAGGTAGTGCAGGTATTCCTCCTCCTGTTTGTGGATTTATCGTTACAACCCCTTGCCCTTGACAATCATATTTTAAACTCGCTGTAAAAGGAGGTAATATAGGTTTCGGTTCAATGGTTATATCTGTTAAATCCTTATAACAACCGTTTGCATCTTTTATACGTAAGTTATATGTACCAGCTTCCAATCCGTTTTTAACCAATGACGAAGTAAAAACAAATGGGTCTGTCCCTTTCCTAATACCATAACTATATGACGGTGTACCTCCCGTAGGAGCGGTAAAAGTAATTTGTCCTTTGGCTGCTACATCTGTACCACAATTTACATCCTTGTTTTTTGTTGCATCTGTTACCACCAAAGCATTGGGTGCTGTAATTATTACAGTTTTAGCAACGGAATTACAACCATTTGCATCAGTAACTACAATTGTATAGGTATCATCTGCTAAACCTGTATAATCTTTTGTTGTTGCTGTTTGTGTAACTGTGTTTGTATAACCTGTCGTTGCCGTTCCAGTTACTTTTATGGTATAATCTGTCTTTCCTTCCGCAACGGTAACTGTAAAGCTTCCTGTTGCATCGCCTGAACATCTAGGTTGTACGGTATTACTTATCGTTACCGTAGGGTCAAGCAATCTAACTACCTCAACCGTTGTTTGTGCCATACAGGAAGTTGCACTTGCACTATCATCACGTACATATACATCATAATTTCCTGTTGGTTTATCTATTGTGTTAGACGTTCCATAAGCCGTAAGTGCTGGTGCAGGATTGCCTTGTGTTACTACGGCATATCTATAATTGGTATCGTTTCCGTTATTTGCCGTAATCGTTATTGTTCCGTCTGCATTACAAGTAGATTTTGTTGCCGTAGCTGTTACGCTTAGTTTCTCGTTAATTGTTACGTTTTCTGTAAGCTCACAACCTACTTCATCTTTAATTTTTACAGTATAATTACCTGCTGTTAAGCCTGTAAATGTATATGTATTGGGTGTTGCCGTAGCAGGTGTTTCAAAAGTTCCCGAATTGTTCAACTCAAATGTATAATCACCGTTACCGTCTGTAACAGTTATTACTATTTCTCCATCACTACTACCACTATAACAAAGCGTTGGCGTTACCGTAGCGGTTACTGTTTTCTTTGGTGCTATGGTTACTGTAAGCGGTGTAGATTCACATTGTTCTGCCTGTGTTCTTGCGGTTAATATATATGTTCCCGCTGTTAAGTCTGTAAAGGTATCACCAGTTTGCCAAGTATCATTTGCACTTGCTCCTGTTCCTGTTCCTTGCTTTAACTTATATTCATATACCGTACTTGATCCACCGCCACCAATAGCTTTAATGGTTGCTCCTGTATTAGGTGTACAAGTTATTTCTTTTTCAATATTGTGTGTTACCGTTACTGCTGGTGGGTCAGTTAAGGTTTTAGTAATGGTTTTTATACAAGCGGGATCGGTAGATCCTCCAACTATAGCACGTACTTTAATAGTATGTGTACCTGCTCCCAATCCATTTACTGTAAAACTATCTGGAGCTTGTCCATGTGGTCCTGGTGCTCGTGTTATCGTTGTCCACGAACTTGTACCTTCCTCTTGGTATTGGTAATCACAATTTATAGGTATAAGAGCCGTACCAGCAGGGAGTGTTGTAATCCCCCAAGTCTCCCTAAAGTTTGATACGTTTATGGTAATGCTACCATCATTTTTTCCACCACAAGTTGGGTCTTTAAGCGAGGCAAAACTTGCTGTAAATTCTTTTCCGTCCTGTACAAAAGCATCTACGGTTTCTTTACAAGCTGTACCACTTGTCATTGACACAGTTATGGTATGCGTTGTGTTTGCCACCAAGCCTGTAAACACATTTGAAGTTTGTGTTGTTGCACCACCGTCTATACTGTAGGTAATATCTGCAGGTAATGCAGGTGTTGCCGTTTTAGGGGTTACTGTTACTACTCCTTGTCCTTGGCAATCATATTTTACTGATGTCTCAAACTCAGGTAATAATTTTTGCTCTTTAATTTCTAAAGTTGTAGGTATTTCCTTAACACAGGTATTATATTTATCGTGTACACTTAATTTATAAATACCTTCGTCTAAGTTTCCTTTTACCTTATCTTGTGTATATACATAGTTAGGCTCTCCTACCTTTTTAATACCATAGTGGTAAGGTAGTGTACCGCCTGTTGGTGTTGCAAAAGTAATTTCTCCTTTTTGCTTACAAGTATATTGTTTTGTAATTGTTGCTGATACGCTTGTTATCGGAGTTGCTGCTACTATTTCAATAGCCCCTACAGTTTTTGTACAATATACACCTCCACCTCCTGTTGTTTTTGTGATTTCTACCTCTACAAAATAATCGTTTGCTGGTGCCAAGCCTGTAAATGAAATGGTATTCTGCCAAGCCTCTGTTGCCGTTGTCATTCCTTGACTGGCACTAATTAGCTTGTATCTAAAGGTATAAGGAGCAGTAGCAGGTGGGTTATCGATTAAATCGTATATTTGTTGAGCTACTTTTTGACCATTAGTAGGACTATTTGTAAATGGTGTGGTATCTGCCATTCCAAAAAGACAGCCTCCTAAAGAGCGTAATGTTCCTGGTTTTAATTTACCATTATTGGTATTAGCTCTCCTACTTGGAAAATAAAAAGCCATATCCCTTTTCGGAGTTCCAAAAACCAAGTCCTTTACTTTGTACACTACATTCCCTGGAGGCACATTATCTATTCCTCTACACCACCCCCCTGTAAAATTATTCAAGGTAAACAAACTACCATAGGGGGAAGTTGAGTTTTTATATACAGTGGTAAGTCCTAAATAATTATGTGCATTTAAGCTGAATGTAGGAACTCCTCCTGAAAGCACTCCTAAAGGGTCTTCGAGAAGTCCACTCATTATACTTGGAATTTCATTATCTGCCTCAACAGTATCCATAAACAGAGCAAAAGTACCCGATGTTTTGTTTTTCATCGCCAACTTCATATCTGCTTTTTGTTGTGCTGTTAGCTTGGTTTTACAAGCTACAACTACTACTAAATCATATCCGTTCCATACACTTGAAGTATAACCACTTCCACTACTACCTAAAACATTTCGTTTATCGGTAAGTGTCCAACCAGAAACAGGGAGTTTCGCTTGGAAAGCATTAAATAAAGCGTTAGTTCCTAAGTTACAGCCACTTCCTGTTATAGGCTCTTTTACAGAAATTATTAATATTTTACGAGTTCCTGGAGGGTTTAACCCACAAATAGGTTGGTTTATTGTTGAATTTACCGTAATTGTACCATCTACTTTACCTGCACAACTTTCTGATGTAGATTGCCATTCAAATTCTAAATCATCTTCTTTAATAACTTCGGCAGAAGAAGAAGTTTTTGTACAACCATTTTCGTCTTTTACTGCAAAAGTATATGTTCCTTGTTCACCGTCTGCTACATTGTAAATAGCAGGAGCTGTTGTAAAGTTAGCGTCGGGAATATCGGCAATAGTTGCGTGATTAATAGCCGTTTTGGTTGCTCCTGTTCCAGGTATGTATTCTAAAATAGCGTACTTAGGATTTTTTCCTCCAGTTATATTTAAACTTATTTGTCCGTCTCCTGCACAGCCTATATCTCTCGAATTAACAGCTGTTATGTTTAATTCTTCGTAAATTGTTGCAGTAATATTCTTTTCACAACCTCCTGCATCTTTTATGGTTACCTCGTAGGTATCGGGTGTTAAGCCTGTAAAGGTATATTCATTAGGGGTTGCCGTAGCAGGGGTTTGCGGAGCCCCTGCTGGATCTGAACCTTTTTTTAGGATAAATTTATAGTCTCCATATCCCTCTGTAACGGTTATTTTTATTTGTCCGTTTGTTCCGTCATAACATTTTGTAACTTCTGGCGTAGCTGTTATTGATTTTACAGCAGGTATTGTAAATTCTTTAGGTTCTCCTGATGATACACAATCGTTAGCATCTCTTGCTCTCATCCTGTGAATACCAGGAACAAGTCCTCCAGCAGGTGTTGCTGTTAAATTTGCAATTTCGGTTGCAGTTAGCCAAGGTTTTGTATCGCCAATACCGTCGTCTAACTGATATTTATAAGGAGGCTCTCCTCCTGTTGCTATTGGGGTTATTATTGCCTTTCCGCCATTTGCACAATTTGCGTGTGTTGTTATTATTGCATCGGGGTCTATAACTACTTTTACTACTGTTTCGGGCAGTTCACAAATAGGTCTTACAGCAAAACCAAGAGCTTGTAACCCTCCCATAGTCATTGATACATCTAACTTAATTGGGTTTTTGTTTCTTCTTGTTCTATAAACAGGGAAACTGTTTACCAAAACTTTATTTTCATCATCTTGTGTTTCAAGAAAATGTACGGTTTTTCCACTATTTTCAAAACTAACCGTTCCGTCTGCAATAGGATCGCCTGTACCTCTTTGGTTTCCTATAATTTCTATCAACTCAAAGTTAGACCCATCAGTAGTTGCTTCAAGGTATTCTCGTCGCCACCCTATTCTTCGGTGTACTTTACCTCCGGTTCCTTCAGCATCAAACACAATGATTTCGGTAGGGTATGATGCTCCAGCTTTTTCTACGGATATGGTAACTGTATAGTTAATCATAATACGTTTACGATTCGAAGGATCTCTCACAGTACTATCCGTATAAATCATTTCATTTTTATTATTACCACCGGTAGTGTTGTAGGCAGTTTGAAATAAATTTGGAGGAGTAGTCGTTCCCCAATTCACATCACTTAGCTTAAATCCTGTTAAAAGTCCTGCAGGATAAGGTTTTGGTGTAACATTTATTTGTACTGGATTGGTTAGGGGTCTTACTGGTCTTATTTCTTTATATTGTAAATTAGATATAGTGGCTGTATAGGTTACACCTTTATAGGTTTGTACACTTTGCGAACCATTTTGTATTTGCATTGGCGTACCATCAGAGTTTGACCAGTCAAAGAACAAGTACTGCCCTTTATTTTGTGGATCGCTGGGAGATATAACCCCTTCGTTTACATCACAATACAACAAATCGTCGTTTGTTTCAGAGGGCAATAATGCCGTACAACCGTTTTGTGTACGTATATGTATATCATAAAATATATTGTCTAAGCCCTCAATGGTAAACGGACTAACAGTTTTACGTACCCACGTTGTACCGTCATCAAGGCTGTATTCCCACCAGTCGCCAAAATTGGTTACTGCTACGGTTACGGTTGCATCTTCTCGTGTTTCACAAGTTACTCTTGTTTTTGCGGGTATTTCAGCAGAAAAGGGTTGTCCGTTTGGTGTAACGGTAATTGTTTTATCACAAGCCCTTGGAGATGAAATAACAATCTCATAGGTAGTTCCCGATGCTAAATTTTTAAACACATTAGCAACAGAATTAGGGTTAGTGTTTCCATCAATGGTATATGTATAAGTCAATGCCGGTGTTGCTGGAGGTGTTAATGTTAATGTTCCCACCCCATCACAAGAATAGTTGATATCTTGGGTAAAGTTGGGGATTACGGGCAATGGGTCAATAATAATATTCGCCAAAGTTTGCGTACATCCATTATCATCTTTTATTATCGGTTTATAAGGAGAGTGAACAGCTGTTAAATTATTAAACACTAAACCGTTTTGATATGTTACTCCCCCATCTATACTATATTGATAAGGTGCTTTTCCGCCAGTAGGAGCTACAAAAGTAATTTCTGCCTTTTGTATTGTTCCTGATATGCAGGTATATTGTTTAGTCTTGCTTACTGTTCCGTTTAACGCCGTGGCAGCATTTATAGTAACAGGCACATCGTAAGTACAGGTATTTGCTCCTTTTGTTGCCTTTACCTTTATAGTATAGCTACCCGAAGCCAAGCCTGTAAAAGTAGGCGAAGGTTGATAATTTGTTCCGTTGTCCTTACTATAAGCAAGTGTATAGCCTTGTAGTCCGGGAGGATTATCGGTAGTGATAACAATCTTCCCATTATCAGTACCCGAACAGGTTTGATGTGTAGGCGTTGCTGTAAACGTTAATTTTTTTTCTAATAATATTTCAATAGGAGCAGAAATTTTATGACAATTATTACTATCTACTACAACATAGGTATATGTACCCTGTTCTCCTACATTCATTGTAGGGGTAAAAACCCCTGAAGATGAAGTATATTCTCCACTTGGTATGGCTGCTACACTAGTACGCGTTATCGCCAGTTTAGTAGCTGCTGGTCCCGGTACATATTTCCAAATAGCATAGGCGTACTCGTTACTTGTGTTAGGTGTACCACCACTTGCCTGTATCCTTGCAAACCCTATTCCACAACCGGGTTTTATATCGCCTTCTTTATATTCTTTAGTAAACGTTAACGCATCGGGGTTGGTAAACTGAATATTATCTTTGGTAAACGAACAAGAAGAACTTGAAGTTACTGTTATTTTATAGGTATCAGTAGCTGTTATATTAAAAGTATGAGTTCTATCGGTTGTAGGTCCATAGGTAGCCACAGTAGTTCCTGCACTGTTTGTCAATGTATATGTATATGGTGCCGGTGGTACTATTGAACCGTTAATGTTTACTTTTATTTTTCCTGTATCACCATGACAAAGTATAGGGGTTGGTATTACCTCAACGTCCATACCTACATCGGATATGGTTTCACTATAAGGTCCATAAGTACAGGTTGTGCTACCAACCGCTTTAATATATACGTCATAATTACCTGCCGTAGTTATGGTAAATTCATTTGATGGTTGGTATGCAATATCCGCTGGTGCTGCCGCTCCTTGACTTACCAAGGCATATTTATAGCCTGCAGCCACACCATTTACGGTAATCTTACCATCTGTACCACAGTATCTGTTTTTTGGTACAATATTAGGGGTTAAGCCTGCTTTATATACATTAAAATAGTAGTGGGTAAAACAACCATTTACATCCGTAACTTGTATGCGATACTGTCCTTCGGTGTCAAAATTACGTGTAACAGCAGTTGCGTTTGTAGTTACATTTACCCAGTTTGCCGAAGTAGTATCAGCACAATCGGCATTCGTGGGGTCTATGGGGTTTATATTTTTTTGCCATAGCACTGTTGCAGGACTTGCTATGTTAGAATTTATATCCCTATCCCCACCACAAAGATAAACATTTATTAAATTAGATCCGTCACCGCCACAGGTTGTTGCCGTACCATATAATGCTATGGGGTGTGTTACACTATCAGCAGGGGCTACGGTAAACGTTTCTTTTAAAGTTATACAACCCGAACTTGAAGTTGCCTGTTTTGTTACCTTATAGGTACCGGGTGCTGTTACTGTTATGGTGCTGGGATCTGCCCCTGAGGGTGTTATTGTACCAGAAGGCCCTGTCCATACATAACTATCAAAGCCTGTTCCTGCCTGTAAAGTAGCCTTTCCACTACATATTTTAGCATTTGAGGGACAATCTGCATAGCCTACCAAAAAGTTTGATGCTTCTTCTACTGCTATACCACAGGCATCAATACCTGAAGCACTATTTATATTCTGCTCTATCCCTCCTTCTATTCCTATACACGTAACCGAGGCTTGATTTTCAATACGGTTAGAACACATATTTACCAACTCACGGCAATTGGGCTGTACTTCTACTTTCATCCGTATGCTTGTTGTAGGACCGTTTTTTACTACCAAATTATTTGGTACGGAAAATTTTACGGTACCTCTATGCCCATTAGTAGCATTTGGTGGATCATACGACTGTACGGTTATGCCCGAACCCGTTGGTATCACTATTTGATAATTTACGCCTCCTACCGTAGTACCGCCACCACTGGTAGCTTGTAATAAATCAACGTTTTTAGGTAATCTATCTGTAATAATGGTATTTTCAGCATCGTCTGTACCTACATTTTTAAAAGAAATATCATACCACAACAAATCACCTAAGTTTACATTTCCTCCTCCAAGGTTATTATTACCGGGAGTTGTTCCGTCATCAACTGTTTTTACAAGTTGTATGTCTGGTGTTATAACCTCTATGGCAAGAGCGTTTAAAAATGCCCAATATACGTCTTGCTGTGTCGTGAATTTTACATTGGCAGAGGTTTGATTATTTGCAAATACTGTATTCGATGGATTATCTACCTCAAATAAATCTACATCAAAACCTAAGGTGTTTTTACTGTTTGGTGTTCTTCCTCCTAAGTAAGAGCCGTCTATACTAATAGTACTGTTAAAAAAGTTATTATAAGAGTTTAAAGCATTAGATTGATCTACGTAAGTTCCGTAAATATCCTCTATTTGAAATCGATCTCTTGGAACTCCCATATCCCCTTCAAGAGAAGCTACCAACATTCTTGCTTTTATAGGCCCTGCAGGTATTGTTGTAAATCCTGAATACGAAACCTCTGAACCATTTTTATCATTAATTGTTGTAAACCCATCAAAAAGTGTAATGTTTTTACTTGTTTCAGTATTATTTTCATATACAATTACTATCGTCCAACCAGCAGCACCACCGCCACGATTAGGATCTTGTCCTCTCACTGCTCGTATATTGGCAAGATGATATACCCCATTAGCATTTGTTAATCCATTTAACATTGCTGTTACATCTTTATAACATAAATAAGGTTTTTGCCTATGTGCATTTGAAGCGGGATTGTAAATAACATCATCACTTGTAATATCTTGATAGGCCGTTTGCCCTGGTAATTTTATTTTTATTTTATCAAAGTCCTCAGACCTCGTTTCTTGGTGTCCCCAAGTTTCATAAGGGTAAAGTCCTGCCCAATAGAGTCCTGCGTATTTTATTTTAGAGCAACTATTTAGATTTAAAGTTGCCGAACTTGAAGAAAAGGTAGTAGGATCACTATCAACATCAATATACTGCATATTCATTTTACCATTCGTAGGCTCGTTGCTCGAAACATCATTATAAGAATCATTTGGCGAATGGGTGGCATCTTGTCTATTTAGTATATTATTTCCTATAAAGGTAATATCTCCTTTAAGCGTAAAGTTTGTTCGTTTTGTAAAATCGACATCACCTACTCGTCGTTTTTGTAAGCCCTTGGCTACTTTTTTATCTAATTTAGCTACTTTTTCACCTAATTCGGCTACTTCATCAATATTTGCAGGGGTATATTTTTCTTCTTGAGAGAAAAGTGTTACCACTTGCAAAAAGGCTGCTGCTACTGTTAATAATATTTTTCTTTTCATCTTGGGGATAATTTACTTTTTTACTGCTTACTTAATATAAATGATAGCTTTCCTATCATAGTACGTGCCGTTTAAATTGTTGTTATACATTTTAATGGCTTCGGCTCTGTTGTTTGTTTTAAATATATATACGTGTCTGTATCCTGTTTCCGGGTCAATAAAGTAATCTGTGTTTATATCATCGGCTTTCAGTTCGTCTAAAAATTTATCGGCGTAGGATTTTTGAGAGAAAATATTTACTCTTAGATAATATCCTTTATCTACACCTTCCATACGCAATGTATTTACCTTTGCACGAGGTTGTGTTTTTGGTTCTTTATAGCTTTCGCTACTACCGCCCAACGTAACTTTTACCACATACACGGGGTCTCTTGATACGGATTTTAATTTAATACCAAGGTCATTGGCTTCGTCATTTTCAAATCCTTTTTTACCACCGTTAATTTCTTTTACCATTCGTTGTGCGTCCTCTTCTTTGGCATATTTTTCAATATAAAGGTAGTACATATCCAAATCGGGTTCTTTAACATACTTAAGATCGACATCTCTTCGCTTATAGGATGCTATTTTTGCTTTTACTTTTTGTAGGTTTTTAAATTGGTCTATTGCTACATAGTACATTGTACCACCTCCACCTGCACGTACAATAAAGTTGTCTCGCCACGGCGTTGCTGTTCGTCTTTTTAGTGAGGTGTCCTTTGTATCTGTTTTTATGGTTACGGTATCTCTAATTACCCGTGGTTGGTTTTTTAACAAACGTAATACTTCCTCTACCTTTCTGTTAAGGCTGTTAATAGAGTCCTGTGCCATTTGTAATTCGTCTGTCAAGTCCTCTCCTACTACTTGTTGTTGTTTGTTTGTTGTTTTCTTTCTTATTGGTTTTGGTCTTGGTCGCTGTCTTTGTGTACGTTCTCCAAAGCTGTAAACCACTCCTATTTCATTGGTTACGCCGAGAGTTGGGTGTTTTTCGTAGCCAAAACCTATCGCTATGTTTTGGGATATGTTCATTCCCAAACCTGCTTGGTATCCGTAGGTTTTATCATATACGGCTTTTAACCAACCTATACGAGGCAAGTCAAAAATTACATTTACGCCATATCCAAATCCGTCTGGTTGTTTTTTACCCATTGCCAACACACGCACCATAGCGTCTTCCATAAAACCTGTTGTATTTTCAAATACATAGGTATAAGCTCCGTAACCTGTAATAACCTTATCAGAAAATTCAGACACCATTTTTTTGGCTTTTAAATTATAGTCGAGTAGATTTTCAAAATATACCCCTACATCTATATTTCCTCCAAAAGTTAAGGTAACTGCTGGTTGAAAATTAATGATAGGTATATCTTGATAGTTTTGCAATGTTGGGTCTGTTGTTTTTGATAATACTTTTTGTCCGTCTGCTCCTCTCCTACTATATGTTAGGTTAAATCCAAAGGCTAAGTCGCTGTTATGTCCTACTTGCAATTGGTGTGCATAATTAAAAATAGCACCCAAATCTTTAAAAATTCCTACATTTTGTTGATATACGGCTAATCCTGCTCCTATATTATCCTGCATTTTACCGTAATAACTTACTAAATAGGTTCTTGGAGCGTCGTTAAACTCCACATTAGAATAACGAACCAATCCGCTAACACTTGAATTTTCTTCGTGTAGCAAGGAGAACGTTGGCACCGTTAAAAAACGGTTGAACTTCATAAAACTCCGTGATGTAAATCCGTTATACATTTGTTCATTTGTTGTTACTTGAGCCGTACTCAAGGTTATTTTAAAAAAACCTAATAATAGTATGTAAACTACAATTTTATTATCCATATAAATTATATGATACCTTTATCTAAGTACGGAAATAGTTCCCGACTTAATAATTGCATCTTTTTTTAATACCCTAAAATAAAAGAATGCGTTTTTTAAAGCATCTTTGTCTTTAGGCCAATCGTTTTGGTAATCCGATGTATTTAATATTTCCTTTCCCGATGTGTCGTAAATAATTACGGATACATCGGTTTTAAATGCTAATCTGTTTGGTAATTTCCACGTATCATTAACCCCATCACCGTCAAAAGGACTAAGGACATTGGGTATAACCACACTTCCGTCATCTTCTGTTACTGTTATTTTTTTCGTTATTGAACATTCTTTTATGGTTGCTTTTAAGGTGTAAACCCCCGTTTTGGTTACCGATAAAACCTCGGTAGTAGAAACTGATGTTCCGTTTTCGTCAAACCACTCATACGAATCTGCCCCCGATGCGGTTGCCTTTGCTGTACCGCCCTCTTCTAAAACCACCTTGTCTTTCGGTGTTATTTCTATAGCTGTCGCTGTAAAAGGGGTTATAGTTGTTTCTATTTCTTTTGTACAACCCAAGCCTTCATAAATTAAGGTATAAACGCCTGTTTCCTTAACTTCCAATTTTAAGGGGTCAGAAACTGTAAGTTCCTTACCGTCTTTTTGCCATTTATAGCTAATTCCGTCTTTTTTGGGTACAGAAAGCGTGATAGTTCCTCCCTTACACAGTGCATTAGATACAGAACTTGATGTTACTTCAATTACTTCAGCCGCCAACACCAAATTAAATTCTTCGGAGGTTGTTTTTAATAATGTTGCTCCTGTTCCTACGGTTGCCTTAACGGTATATTTCCCATTTTCTTTATACGATGCCACCGCATATTCGTTTTTGGTTGCCGTTGCTATATCTTTACCGCCTTTACCCCACTGATATTGTAAGCGTTTTAATTGCTCCTCCGTCAATGGATATTCCTTTCCGTCGCTTGCTCCTGCCTTTACCGATGTTGTTAATGTTGTTTTAAGCGATGTACATTCTGTATAATCTTTAGGCACAACCGTTGCTGTTAAAGATGTTGCTTTCAAAACAGTAAACATTGGCGATTTCTTAACAATAGGACACGAACCCGAGTTATCTACAACTTCTAAATAATATTTTTTATTTAACAATTCTTTTGTTATCGTTAAAGTTTTAGTAGTTGCACCACGTATCGCCAATTCATCTGAATTATACCACTGATACGAGGGCAAACTGGCATTATCCGTTACGGCAAGTTGCACATTTTCACCCGGTAAAGCTACTTTGGTAGTTTCTCCTACGGCATTTACTTCAAGGTCAAGTCCTGATTTCTTTTTAATCGTTACTTTTTGTGATTTTACAGTACAGCCACCAGGAATTTCGATAGATACATAATACTCTCCAAAAGATTCTCCTCTTTTTGTGGTATATGTAGGGCTGAAATTTGGTAAGCCTGTTATTTGCGTGTCATTTTTATACCAGCTATATACATATTTATTGTTTACCAATGTTGTTTCCAAAGTATGCGGTGTATCCGAACATAGGGCTACTATTGAAGAGCCTTTTATATTAGTGGTAATATCTACAGATGTAACACGTATTAAATTAGAATGTAAATTTCCCGTAGAACTATTGGAACAAGCACCTTTTTCAAACTGTGCATAATACACGCCTTCCTCAGAAATGGTTAGTGTATTTCCTGTCTCGTCAGGTATTAATTTTGGTATTCCACCCTCTTCTTTAAACCATTGGAATTTGTGTTTTGCTCCAGAGAAGTTTAAACTAACTTTTCTTGGTGTCCTTCCACACAACACAAAATTAGGGTTACCATCGTTTAATTTAAGTTGCTTGGTTAAGTCCGTATAATATGCTTCAAAAGAATCTGATGAGGGGCTAACTTTTTCGGGGTTTGTACTGTGTATTCGTATTCTATACATCGTTCCAAAAGTGTTTTCATCAAATGAAAAAGTGCCTTTAACACCAAAAAAAGTATCATTTTTACCCTCTATTTTTCCCAATACAGTGGGACTTTCAAAACTCCCTTGTGCATTCGATAATTGAATTTCAAATACATTATCAGGCTTAAAAGCCGTTCCCTTAAAATCAAACTCGACAGTAAAATCATTATATCTATTCGTAGCACAAGCAGCATTCTTAAAATTTAATTTTGGTTTTAGGATAGTTTGAGAATACGCATCAAGTCCGCATACAAAGAGCAGAAAAACTAAAAAAACTTGTATGTAATAAACATTCTTTATTGACATTTTAATTTGGGGATTTAAATGTTTAAAAAAACTTAATAGCATCCTTATTTATGCAAATATACAAATTTTAAACACCAATTAACATAAAAAATAAATATTTTTTTATTTTTTTTTTTGCTTTTTAACAATTTAGTGAGGGTTTTAGGTGTTAGGTGTTGGGTGTTAGCCGTTAGCTTTTAGCTTTTAGTTTTTGATGGTTGGGTGTTAGCCTTTAGCTGTTGGTGGTTGGGTGTTAGCTTTTAGCTGTTTGGTGTTAGCTTTTAGCTTTTAGTTTTTGGTGGTTGGGTGTTAGCTTTTAGTTTTTGGTGGTTGAGGGTTAGCTTTTAGTTTTTAGCTTTTAGCTGTTGGTGGTTGGCTTTTAGCCTATGACCTCTCAACTCCCATCTTCCATCTTCTATCTTCCCCGTCTTTTTTTAACCGTTGGCTAATGGTATAAAAAAACCTCTTTCATAAATTAGAAAGAGGTTTTTGAAGTTTTTTAAATTATGTTATTATTTTAATACTGGAGCTAAGAAAGTTTCAAAGTCTGCTATATTTTTCTTTGTAACGGCATCCATTTTCATTGTTTTTGAAGGAACAACGGCTCCCCTTTTAATGTTTATAAACTTTTTATGCTTGTCTATCAAGTACGTTGTTGGGTAATCTAATTTATGAACAAAGCCATATGATTCTGTATAAGCTTTATTTTCAAACTTTTTAGTTGGTGGAATTAACTTAACATCTCCTTTAAGTTTTTTAGCCATTCTATCAATACCTCCCTTT
>FUHQ01000013.1_pt1 | contig 15383 bp, 9 predicted proteins | sample 1003131 | NCBI WGS metagenome assembly FUHQ01 (sample SAMEA4075884, study PRJEB14783) | cnidarian metagenome | reverse complement strand
TCAGATATAGTTAAAACTATGTACTTTAGCTTCTAAAAATAGTTATATTAGCTATTAGTTTTTAGCGATTGGCTTTTAGTTTTACAGCCTTAGTTATTAAAGGCTAATAGTCAAAAGTAAAGCCTATATTCTATTAAAATTACGGCTTTTAGTTGTTTCCCAAACTGTGGAGATGAAAGTTTATAGTGGTTTATTTTACAGTAAATTAAAACTTAAATGAGTATTTTTATCCAACTTTAATTCTTTTATACTATTTTTATCGAATTATAATTTACATATACAATGAAAAAATATCTTTCTGCATTATCGATATTACTCACAACCACTTTTATCGTTGCACAGCAAATACCAACAACAGCAAAAAATATAGAACAAGCACTTCTACAAAAAGAAGCACTATCAAAAACATCACTTGTTAAAAACATCCATTTTAAAAATATAGGGCCAACCATAATGAGTGGGCGTGTGGTTGACGTGGCGGTAAACCCTAAAAATGCTTCGGAGTTTTATGTAGGATATGCATCTGGAGGGGTTTGGTACACAAAGAATAACGGAACAAGTTTTATTCCAATATTAGACAATTCGCCAACGCAAAATGTAGGAGATATTGCCGTAGATTGGAAAAATGACATTATTTGGGTAGGTACTGGCGAAAAAAACGCCTCTCGTTCTTCCTATGCAGGGATAGGGGTTTTAAAATCTTCCGACAAAGGGAAAACGTGGCAAAATGTAGGGTTGCGTGATAGTCATCATATCAGTAGAATTTTAATTAATCCTAATAATTCGGAGGAGCTTATCGTGGGGGTTATTGGGCATTTATATTCACCAAATACACAACGGGGTATCTTTAAAACTTCCGATGGTGGCAAAACGTGGCAAAAAACATTATTTATAAATGAACATACAGGAATTATAGATGTGCAATTTGCTCCGAATAATTTTAATGTTTTGTACGCTTCTTCTTGGGAACGAAACAGAAAAGCTTGGAATTTTAACGGAAATGGTACGCAATCAGGAATTTACAAATCGACAGACGGCGGAAATACGTGGCAAAAAATTAATGACAATAGTGGTTTTCCTGTTGGTAAAGGCATTGGTAGAATAGGGTTAGCAGTATTTGATGAAAATACTGTTTATGCCTTACTCGATAATCAATTTAGGAGAAAAAAATCATCAAAAAAACAAGAAACTAATGCTTTAAGCAAAGATGATTTTAAGAAAATGACGGTTTTGGAGTTTTTAAATTTATCGGATAAAAAACTTAATCACTATTTAAAAACAAATGGTTTTCAAAAAAATTATCGTGCAGAAAGTGTAAAACAAATGATTAAAAAAGGGTTGGTAAAACCCATTGATTTGGCAAAATATTTAGAAAATGCCAATTCTTTATTATTTGACACTCCTGTCATTGGAGCAGTGGTTTATAAAACCGAAAATGGTGGCTCGTCTTGGCAAAAAACACATCAAGAACATTTGGACGATTTATATTATTCGTATGGTTATTATTTCGGAGAGATTAGGGTAGATTTACAGGATAAAAATGCTATTTATGTACTTGGAGTACCAATTTTAAAATCAAAAGACGGCGGAAAAACCTTTACATCTATCAGTAAAGAAAACGTACACGCAGACCACCAAGCCTTATGGATACACCCAACAAAAAAGGGTTATCTGCTTGACGGAAATGATGGAGGTCTTAATGTCTCGTATGATGATGGTGAAAATTGGGTAAAATTAAATAATCCGCCTGTAGGTCAATTCTATTCAGTGTATGCGGACAACCAAAAACCATATCGTGTATATGGCGGACTACAAGATAATGGGGTTTGGACGGCAAAAAATACTGTCAAAATAGACAAAGCGTGGCATCAGTCCGGTAAAAACCCATATGAACGATTAATGGGGGGCGATGGAATGCAAATACAGGTTGATGACAGAAATCCGAATATTGTTTATACAGGATATCAATTTGGAAATTATTATCGAATAGACCGATTGTCAGGAAAACAAAAACACATACAACCCAAACACAACCTTGGCGAAAACCCCTATCGATTTAATTGGCAAACTCCTATTTTATTATCAAAACATCAGCAAGATATTCTATATCTTGGCGGTAATAAGTTAATGCGTTCTATGAATAAAGGCGATGATTGGGAAGCTATTTCGGAAGACTTAACAAATGGTGGTAAAAAAGGAAATGTGGCTTACGGTACATTAACTACTATCAGCGAAAGCCCATTTCAGTTTGGGTTACTTTACACTGGTTCTGATGATGGTTTGGTGCATCTTTCAAAAGATGGAGGTAGTAGTTGGCAAAAAATATCCAATTCCCTTCCTTCGGATTTGTGGGTAAGTAAGGTTATTGCTTCAAAACACAAAAAAGAGCGTGTGTACGTTGCTTTAAATGGTTATCGCTTTGACGATTTTAACGCCTACATTTACAAGTCTGATGATTATGGTAAAACGTGGACAGCTATTGGTCTTTCAATACCTTCTGCCCCTGTAAATGTTATAAAAGAAGACCCAACTAATGAAAATATATTATATGTAGGAACGGATAACGGAGCTTATGTTTCTTTTGATACAGGAGTAAATTGGCATCTGTTTGTGAAAAACTTACCTAATGTTGCAGTACACGATTTGGTAATTCAACCAGAAGCAAAACAGTTGATTTTAGGAACACACGGACGTAGTTTGTATAAAGCCTCCGTAGCATCAATACAGCAATTTTATAAAAAGAATAAAAAACAGAATAAAGAGACTTTGTTCACAGTACAAAATATTCACAAGAGGAATGATTGGGGAAATTCGTGGAGTAAGTGGCTAAAACCAAATACTCCAAAATTGAATATCTCTTTTTATGCAACTGAAAATAAAAAGTATGTAATTGATATTTATGCAGGAAAAATAAAGGTAAATAAAATAACTGTTCTTGCGAATAAAGGTTTTAACGAAACTGTTTACAATGTTTCTTTTGATAAAGAAGGTTTAAAAAAATATAAACGAGCATATAAAAATGTCATTTTAAAAAAAGCAAAAAACGGCATTACATATTTGCCCAAAGGGAAATACACTATAAAATTACAGAACGAAATACAATCTTTTGAAATAATTGATTAATTTTGATAGCAATTATCAAGATAAAACATACGTTTTAAAAATTTTTATTTTTTCACTATCTTGCTAAAAATCAGAAACAAAAACACTTTTTGGGAGTGGTAAAATGGTGTTATTGACTGTTGTTGGATAAAAAAAACAGCTTTTTTTTTGTGTTTTTGTAAAATTGTTTTAAATTTGCACCCGCAAGAAATTAATACTGGCCTATGGTGTAATGGTAACACACCGGTTTTTGGTACCGATATTCAAGGTTCGAGTCCTTGTAGGCCAACAAAAAACCTCCTATTTTTAGGAGGTTTTTGTTTTTAAGAATTAGCAACTTTTGCCAAAACATATTTCCCAATAACATCAAACTCAAGATTAACCTTAGTACCTACTTTAATTTCTTTAAAAGTAGTGTGCTGTAGTGTAAAAGGAATAATAGCAATACTAAATTCATTTTTTTTAGCATTTACAACAGTTAAGCTAACTCCATTAACCGTAATAGAACCCTTTTCAATTGTTAAATTTGTGCTTTTTAAATCATATTGAAATGTAAAAATAGTGCTACCATTTTCTTCAACTATATTTTTACAAATAGCCGTTTCATCAATATGTCCTTGTACAATATGTCCATCTAATCTATCCCCCAATTTCATTCCTCTTTCTAAATTAATATTGTCGCCTTTTTGCAAATCTCCTAAGTTTGTTTTATCCAACGTTTCTTTTATTGCAGTTACGGTATATTCTTCATTATTTATATCTACAACCGTCAAGCAAACTCCATTGTGAGCTACACTTTGGTCTATTTTTAACTCGGGGGTTATACTGCTTTTTATAGTGATGTGTAAATTGTCTTTCTCTGTTTTTAATTGGCTTACTTTACCAATAGTTTCTATAATTCCTGTAAACATTATTGTAAAATTAATTGTTTTTATATGCTCCAAAAATACAATTTATATTTTTAAAAAATAAATTATCCGTTTTTTGAACTTCTAAATGTTAAAAAAATAGTTTCTGTTTTTTTTTAATCCTTTAACACAAGGATTTACAGGTAATGTTAACAAAAATGTGAATAAAAGAAAATAGTCTTTTGAATTTTAAAAACTCATTTCTTATAAATTTGTACCTCCTATCTATAAAAACAAAAAAATGAGTGTCTTTGATGAAAGAGTAGCGTACAAACCTTTTGAATACCCTGGTGTTCTTGAGTTTATCAATAATTTGAACCACACATATTGGGTGCATTCTGAAGTGGATTTTACTGGTGATATACAAGATTTTAAGGTTGATTTAACGCCTCTTGAAAGAAATGCTGTAAAAAATACACTATTAGCAATTGCTCAAGTTGAAGTAACGGTAAAAGCATTTTGGGGTAATTTATACAACATTTTACCAAAGCCAGAATTTAACGGTTTGGGAAGTACATTTGCAGAATGTGAATTTAGGCATTCTGAAGCATATTCAAGATTATTACAAGTATTGGACTTAAATGACGATTTTGAAAATGCTTTGAAGATACCTGCTTTAAAAGGACGGGTTACTTTACTAAAAAAATACTTAAAATTAGCTCCAAATCATACAAAAGAAGATTTTGCTCTTTCATTAGCGGTCTTTTCTTTGTTTATTGAAAATGTATCATTGTTTAGTCAGTTTGCTGTGATTTTATCTTTTACAAGATTTAAGGGGCTACTTAAAAATACCAGCAATATTATTGCTTGGACTTCAAAAGATGAACAAATACACGCTCAAGGAGGAATTTTTATTTTTAACATAATTAAAAAAGAATTTCCAGAGTTTTTTAATGATAAAATGATAGGCATCATTCAACAAGCAGCAAAAGACTCTATTGAAACAGAAACAACTATTTTAGATTGGATTTTTGAGCAAGGAGAGTTTGACCATTTATCAAAATCACAATTATTAACGTTTATGAAACATCGAGCAAACGAGAGTTTAGAAGCTATCGGTGTTCCTAAAACATTTGATATAAATCAAGAAGAAATAAAATCTATGTTATGGTTTGAGGAAGAAATTTATGCAAATGCACACGATGATTTCTTTGCCAAAAGACCAGTAGATTACAGTAAACACAACCAATCATTCACAGCGGATGATTTATTTTAACTAATTTAAGTATTTATTTTAAAATACTGTATTAAAAAAGTATCTTCTTTTTTGGGAAAAAGAGGGAAGATGTTTTGGCTATAGTAAAAAAATAAATACTGTTTAAAAACATTATTATATGAAAAACTATCATTGGATTTCTGAAGAATCAGAAAAAATGCTACAAAGGGGGTATCTGTTAGAAGGGGAAACAATAGAAACCGCTATTTACAGAATCACTAAAGCAACCGCAGACCGATTAAACAAACCAGAACTGCAACCGAAATTTGAAAACTTAATTGCCAAAGGGTGGATGTCATTATCCTCTCCTGTGTGGGCAAATATGGGAACAGAAAGAGGGTTGCCTATATCTTGTTTTGGGTCTTACACGGAGGACACCATAGAAGGAATTACAAAAACATTGAGTGAAACAATAATGATGACCAAAATGGGTGGCGGAACGTCTGGCTATTTTGGAGCATTACGACCAAGAGGTTCTGAAATTACCGACAACGGAACTTCATCAGGACCAGTATCGTTTTTAAAAATGTTTGATGCAATGGTTGATACTATTTCGCAAGGTGCTGTTCGCAGAGGTGCTTTTGCTGCATATATTGATATTGAACACCCAGACTGTGAAGAACTCCTTACCATAAAAGATGTTGGAAGCCCTATACAAAATTTATTTTTCGGAATTTGCGTTTCTGATCAATGGATGAAAGAAATGATTAATGGAGATTTGCAAAAAAGAACACTTTGGGCAAAAGTGTTAAAATCACGTCAAGCAAAAGGACTTCCGTATATTCAGTTTTCTGATACTGTAAATAAAAATGCGGCAGATGTATATCAAGATAAAGGACTTCGCATTTATAATTCCAATTTATGTTCTGAAATTTCATTACCTTCAACAAAAGATGAGTCGTTTGTATGCTGTTTAGCTTCAATGAATATGGAACTGTATGACGAATGGAAAGACACCGAAGCTGTTGAAACTGCTATTTGGTTTTTAGACGGAATAATGGAGGAGTTTATTCAAAAAAGCGAAAATTTACCGTATATGGAACGACCTCATAATTTTGCAAAAAACCATAGAGCTTTAGGATTAGGGGTTATGGGATATCACGCATATTTGCAAAAAAATATGATTCCGTTCGAATCGTTTGAGGCAAAACAAATAACAGCTTCTTTCTTTAAAAAATTACAAAAAGACACCTTAGTAGCATCTCAAAATTTAGCAAAAGAATACGGAGAACCTGAGTTGTTAAAAGGATATGGAAGACGCAATACTACCTTAATGGCAATTGCTCCAACGACATCTTCTTCATCTATTTTAGGGCAAACTTCTCCAGGTATTGAGCCTTATAATAGTAATTACTATAAAGTAGGTTTAGCAAAGGGTAATTTTACAAGAAAAAATAAGTTTTTAGAAGAATTACTAAAAGAAAAAGGCTTAGACACACCAGATATTTGGAACTCTATTTTGATAAAACAAGGTTCAGTAGCACATTTAGAAGAACTGTCTGATTTTGAAAAAGATGTGTTTAAAACGTTTAAGGAAATTAATCCTTATGAAATTATAAGACAAGCATCTATTCGTCAAAAATATATTGATCAAAGTCAGTCGTTAAATATCAACATTCCACCCGACACCCCAATTAAAGAGGTAAATAAGTTAATGATTGAGGCTTGGGAATTGGGTGTAAAATCACTATATTATCAACGTTCTGAATCAGTAGCACACAAAATGGCAAATGCCTTTAAAGATAGTTGTGAAGCTTGTGCGTCATAACAAAAATATTCTTTCTAATAAAAAAGTACTCTCTTTCTTAAAAGTATAAAAAAAGGGAGTACTTTTTTGTGTAAAGTTAAATACTTTTTTTAGGTGTTTAAACAGTGTCAGCAAGAAACCTCTCCAAATAAAAATACTTCTTTTATGCGATCTGCAACTTGAATTTGCTGTAAAAGAAAATAATGGTTTTTATCTTTATATGAAAAGGGAAAACGATGTACGGCTTGTTTTTTATTTTGAAATAGAAAGGTAAAAAGGGCTTTTATTACAGTAAATTCAAGCGGTAAAAGGTATTAGATGAAATTCATACGTAGGTGCAGTCAAAAAAAACTACTGCTGGGTCTGGATTGCTATTGACAGATTTGGAAAACGGTTCGTCGATTTTGTTTGTGGGAACTGCTCTGCAAAAACATTTAAAAAGTTATGGGAACGACTCGAAAAACTGAATATAAATGGTTTTTGTTCTGATTACTGGAGGAGTTATGAGCAATTAATCCCAGATGAAAAACACCTTCAATCAAAAGCAGAAACCTTTACTGTTGAAGGTTATAATTCAAGAATCAGACATTATTTAGTTCGTTTTAAAAGAAAAGGAAAATGTTATTCAAAGGCAGAAGATATGATAGAAAAATCGCTTAAATTATTGATGTTACATTTTAACAAACTTATCTATATTTGATTAACAATACCTTATTTTAAATTAACGAAATAACATCCTCCTGTAAGTTTACACCTTTATTTTTGTTATACCAAACCTGTAAATCTTGCTTAAATTGTGCATCTATTTTACCGTATTTAGCTTTATAGTCTGCTACCATTTGTGTCGCTTCCGTAGGTCTTGCACCCCAAGTACTCACTACGGTATTATTTTCATCTAAAAGTATTAATTTAGGGATAGCTCTACTACCATTTGTCAAGAAATTATCTATTAAAGGTATGTTTTTATCTCTCAACACAACTCGCAAATCAATCGCAGAATTTACCATTGCCATTTTGTTTATTACAGGTGCGTTTTGAGCCGCATCGCCACACCACCCCTCTACAATTAGCAACCACGTTTGTTTTTTGTTAATTTTTGATAATCGCAAAATAGTTTGCTCTTGCAATTTTAACGTTTTATCTAAACGATTCATCCGCTTATCGTTTAAGACAGTAAAATTATAAACCTCCTCAGAACTGTCCTCTCCTGTTGATTTGTTTTCTAATAATAATTTTTTTACTAAATCTCTATACTCTTGATATGAATATGAATTTTGTAAAGCTTCTTGAATTATGTCCTGTACAGCTGTCATTGTTATATTATATTTTTATAATCCAAAATTAAGTCATTATTAAAAGAAGGTCTGTAACCTCTGTTACAGAAAAAAACTTTAACAAATATTGTGAGTTTGTTACTTGTTCTGGCAGATTCAACCTCCAAATGCAATTTTTGTTACGTTACAAATTTAGCAAAAATATTATACCATTTCTTGGTCTTCTGTTTAGTTTTATTTGTATTTCGCTGATATTATTTGTGTTATGTTTATTTATTACTTCTTTTTAGGATAATATTGGCGTATTAATTAATTTATTCATTCATATGTTCGGTTTGTCCTTTCTCCCAAGAACTCAACATCATTAAGTTAAGGATTTATTTATTTGATTTTAAGCGATTTAAATTTGTTTTTGTTAAGGTTTTTTTGTGTAATTTTTTCATAATCAATGTTTTAATTATGAAAAAACCAGTACTATTCATTTTATCAAAAATAAAAGAAAAGTTAGTTAGCTTAGAATTAAAAGAAACCTATAAATTAATTCCTAATGCTTTTCAAAGAAAACGAAAACTTACCATTACTTATTATGATAAATCTATTAAAAAAAGTGAATGAGAAAATTACCCAAATACTATTAGCTTTCGTTTAGTTCGTGTAGAGTTGGACAATGGCGAAATAGGGGTTTTTAGCGACCTCTTTAATCAATCAAAAACAAATTATTTAAAGACTTATATTTTATACGATTTATGATTAAAAAATTCGTATAAATTAATTGAATTATTTTTTGTTCAGATGAAATAGAAAATGGCCGTAACTACTGTTATGCTTCATTTTTCTTTTTTATATAAAAGCAAAAATAATCATTTTATTTTACAGTAAATTCAAAGACAAATGGCATAAAACCCGCAAGAGAATCATCTATTTTGTAAGTTTTCTTGCGGGTTATAACTTCTACATTATCGTAAAGTAGGCGAATAATTAATAGGATAATCAACCGCTTTGGCTAATCCGTTGGTTGCCTTTACAAAATTAGAACCATAGGTTTTATCAATTGCTTTTAATACCTCATTGGCCATCAAGGCATAACCTCTTCCTGTTAAATGTATTCCATCTAAACTTATTAATCCCCCTCTTACAAGTTGTGTTGTAAGATTATAGTCGTCAAAATGTACTCCTTTCGTTGTAGCTTCTTGTAAAATACCTTTAAAATCAACGAGAGCCAATCCTTTTGCTTTGGCAACGTTGGTTATTGTTGTGTTGTATGTGTCTGTAGCTACTTTAATGGCTGTTTTTTCTTGTGGAGTCAATACCCACTTATCTGATAAAGGTAAAGTAACACCTTCAGTAGAAAATTGCATCGCTAAGGCCTTTGATAATCCTTGTTTTATAAGGGTTTCAGCATTTTGTTTATTTATAGTTCCTATAATAGAAGCACTTGGTAATACTAATAAATCATTTTTGGTAGCAGGTCTTGCTTGTCCATAGGTTTTTCCTAACAATTGAGCAACCAAAGGAGCTGCTGCTTCTGGTAAACCAAAACTCTTTACAAAAGCAGGAAACTGAGGGTTTGATGCTAATATACTTGTAATTTGTTTTGATAAATCTATTAAATCTTCATCTTTAATAATAACAGGATTTTTAGCATCTTTCTTAAATACAACTACCCTGTTTGGTTGATTGATTGCAGGATTTTGATAAATCTGATTTAACACTCCGTAAACAAGGTTTAGTGTTGGTATTTGACTTGCTAATGTCTTGTTTGTTTTAGTGTTTAGCGGATTGTAAGGCACTGTTGTAAAGTGCGGTAAAGTTGTAATATAAGGAATATTTGTTACAACTCCTTTTGCTCCTCCTGAAGTTAAGGCATCTACCATTTTTGAAAAAGATAAAGCAAAAACTTTTGGATTTGTAATATCGTTCATTCCATAAGTTGTAGGATCTAAATTTCCTTTTTGGTCAATACCTGCTCCTCCTTGTAGAGCATAACTCAATACATCATTACCTCCTACTTCTGACAAAGTAAAAAATGTAGGTTTTTTTGATACGACTTTTGCTATAACGCTACTTGAACTAGGGTTCATCATTACGTAATACGGATTTGCCTTTCCTAAGGCCAATGCCGCTGTGCTACCATAATTATTTGCTAAAAAATGGAAACTTTTTGCCCCTACAATTCCGTAATTATTTAAATTACTTGCATTTTTTACAGGTACTCCTATTACGGTTGTAGGCATAGCCATTGGTGCTTTAGCATCCAATGGATTTGTCGTTAATATTTTAGGAGTAGGACTTTTTGCTAAGGCATTAAAATAAAGGCGAGGTGTTTGAAAAATTGTTTTATCAGGTTTTATAAAACCTCCAATATTATCATTCATCAATGCTTGTTCAAATTTTGCATTCCCATTTGTCATTGCAAATTTAGAAGCTAATATATTTGGGAACGAATTTTTTTGTCCTTCTTTAAACAATGCTCCATCTGTAAATCCGGCAGTAAAAGACGCTCCTACTGCAATGTAATTAGAAAAATCTAACCCTTTTGTACTTAACGAAACCTTATTACTGTTTTCTTCTTTTTTTATAGGTGGATATACATCACTATCATCACAAGAAATAACAATCATTGACACTAAAAGTAAATGTAAAAGGTTGCTGTAAAATTTATTATATTTTTTCATTTTTTTCATTTTTTTAATTATTAATTGTCCACGATACATAAAACTGCGAACCTATTGCTCCTACCCCAGGAGCACTTAAATATTCCTTACCTGTTAGGTTTGTTCCTCCTATTTTAAATACCGATTTAATAGATGGTACTTTATAGTTCATTTGAGCATCAATTACTGTTCTTGCATCGACCGTTCCTCTTAAGAATGTAGATTCCCAAAAGAACTCATTTTGCCAACGAGCATTGATGTTAAAACCAAAATTCTTAAACACATTTGGGTGTCCGAATTGAAATTTTACTTTGTGTTCTGGTGTGTTGAATCCAGCCCTAAAATCAGGATCTTTGGATTGGTCAAAATTGAATTTAGACCACGTATAGTTTAATCCAACGTCAAAACCATTGAAAACTTTTGTACTTAATCCAATACCTACCCCATACGAATTAACCTCTGTGTGTGAGTTTGTTTTTGTACTAAAAGAAGCTGCAGTATTTGTGTCTGACAGTGCTTTTACAAGATCTTGCCCTGTAAGACTTTCATTAGCAGGGTCTAATAAAATAATAACATCTTTATTTGATATAAAATTGTCGTATTGATTGTAATACGCACTCATATCAATTGACAACTTGTTTTTTCCTATGGGTAAAGCACTACGATACCCCACTTCGTAAGCAATAACTTTTTCGGGTTTTACCAATTCTGTTTTTACTTTTGTTGGTGCTCCTTGTGTAATGGAATTTTTAGAAAATCCTCTTTCAAATACATCTGTTCCTGTTATAGTATAGGTGTTGCCCAATGTGTTGGTGATTTTTTTTGAAAACCGAGTTAAATTATCGGGAGCAGTTCCTAAAATATAACCAGCAATACCGCCATCTAAACCAATGTACTGGTCTTGTGTTGTAGGATTTCTAAAGCCTGTTTGAAAAGAAACTCTAAAATTATGATTTTTCGTTTCTCCCATAGCATAAGCCAACGAAACTCTCGGCGAAAAATTACCATCAAAGTTTTTTACTTTATCAAATCTTACAGAGCCTGTAAATTTTAATCTATCATCTAAAAACTTTTTTTGCAATTGTGAATAAATTCCATATTCATCATATTCTATCGGACTATCGCCATCGGTATAGATAGTTCCGTACGATTTTAGATGAAATCGTCTATACGAACCTCCTACTTGTACTTCTGCCCAATCAATATAATCACGTAAATTTAAGTTTCCTTCTACGTGATAATATCGAGTGTTGTCTTTTAGTTTAGCCCCTGTTCTTAAATTAGGATCAGAAGTAATTTCATTAAACAGATTAGTAAAAGCTGGTGTTCCTGGTTTGGGCATACCTGCATTTGCTATTTTTCTTGCCATCACATCTGAACCCCACATAAAATAAGCTCCGGCGTATTGCATAAACCAATCGGTATTTGATTTCCACTTGTTGTTCATATTAATAGCTGCAAATTCAGTATTATAAGAATCTCCTGCATCTTCCCCTGTAAAATATCCTCTTACAAAAAAGTTTTTGCCTTTAAATTCTAATTTATGTTGCTCCATAAAAAAGTTTTTAAGATTAAAACGGTTTAATCCTTGATAAATAGTATTTCCTGTTCCGTATTTTGTATTCCAAATAATTTCCAATCTGTCATTTCCCCAAGGGCGGTAATGTAAAGAAGCTCCAAATTTTATACTTTTCGCCTCGTAATCCATTAAATCAATCTCTTTATAACCAGTTCTACTAACACGTCCTATTGCTGGTAGATTTGTAGAAACAACATCACCATAAACATTTGCTCCGTCATAATTTGGGTCTGATTTAGAGTTTCCATTTTCTCTAATTCCAGGTTTGTATATACCTCCAAGACCTGTTGTATTTCGATAATCTGTTGCGTGCCATTCCTCTCCTTGTAAATAAGAAAAAGTTGCCTTTGCAGCAAATTTTTGATTAAAAGCATACGCCATACGGATAGTTGTATCATAAAAAGGATTATTCCCTGCGGCTTTTTGTTTCGTAAATCCTGTTTTAAACATATAACTAATTCCTTGGTCATCAAAAGGGTTTTTACTGGTCATTAACATAATACCGTTAAAAGCATTTGCTCCATACAAAGCAGATGCTGCTCCGGGTAAAATTTCAACGTTTTTTACATCTAATTCAGACATTCCTAATAAATTTCCCACAGCAAAGTTTAAAGCAGGAGAAGAATTGTCCATTCCATCAACTAATTGAATAAATCGCTCGTTGCCAAAAGTAGCAAACCCACGAGTATTTACCGTTTTAAAGGTAAGTCCTCCAGCATTAATATCCACACCTTTTAAGTTTTCTAACCCCTCATAAAAAGATGCTGAAGATGTGTTTTTAATAGCTCGTGAATCTAATCGTTCAATGGTTATTGGAGATTCCATAACTCGTTCAGGAGTTCTGGAAGCAGAAATAACAACTTCGTCTAAAGCAGTTGCGTTCTCTTTCAATAAAACTGTTATTGTTTGATTGTTTTTTGTAATTTGTACTTTTTTGGTTTTGTATCCTAATGAGGATATTTCAATAGTAAAAGGAGGAATATCTGTAACCTTAAAGGTAAAATTTCCGTCAAAATTAGTAACTGTTCCCAAAGCTTTTCTTGATACTTTGATATTTGCCCCTGGCAAAGGACCATTTGTGTCTGAAACGACTCCGTTGATAATTGTCTGGGCAAGCATTACACTACTGCACAACAATACCAGAATAGGTGTTAAAAAAAATTTGTTCATAATTGTTTATTTGTTTGTTTCGCAAAGTAAAAAAAATTTAAACAAATAATCATTCCTTTTTGCTTTTTAACACTTAATTGCTATATTTACAGATATTTAATATTATACCATTTGCAACTTGAATTTACTGTGATAAAAAAACCTTTTCACCTTTCTATTTCAAAATAAAAAATCGTAGTAACTGCGGTTATGCCTCATTTTTGTTTTTCATATAAAAGTAAAAATCATCATTTTCTTTTACCGTAAATTCAAATCACAAATGGTATAATAACTTTAGCATAGCTATTTTTAGAAGTTAAATACATATGGCACTCCCCCCAAAAAAAGCTATCAAATTTTGTGAAATTTGATAGCTTTTTTTGGAAACATCAATAGTTCCTAATTTTATCTATTTTAATATAGCTTCAATACCTGGTAAGGTTTTTCCTTCTAAACTTTCTAACATTGCACCCCCTCCGGTAGAAACATAACTTACTTTATCAGCAAGGTTAAATTGCTTTACAGCAGCGACACTATCTCCACCACCAACAAGTGAAAAAGCTCCGTTTTTAGTAGCTTTAGCAATAGCACTTCCTAATTCAATAGTTCCGTTTGCAAACTTTTTCATCTCAAAAACCCCTAAAGGACCATTCCATAAAATAGTTTTGGAATTAGCAATTACTTTTGCAAATAATTTTGAGGTTTCTTTTCCCACATCTAAGCCCATCCAACCGTCAGGAATATTTTTTGTATCTACCATTTGAGTTTTGGCATCATTTGAAAAACTATCACCAATAATAGCATCAACAGGAAGATAAATATTTGTTTGTTTTTCTTTTGCTAATTTTAATATATCTAAAGCCAATTGCTGTTTATCGTCCTCTACTAATGAATTTCCTATTTTACCACCTAAAGCCTTAATAAAGGTAAAGGTCATACCTCCTCCGATGATAATATTATCCACTTTTTCAATAATGTTTTCGATTATCGTAATTTTTGAAGACACCTTTGCTCCTCCAAGAATGGCAGTTACTGGTTTTTCGGAATTATTTAAAACCTTGTCAATACTTGCTATTTCTTTTGCTAATAAATTTCCAAAACATTTTTGCTGAGGAAAAAACTGAGCAACAACAGCAGTAGATGCGTGTGCCCTATGAGCTGTTCCAAAAGCATCGTTTACGTAAATATCACCTAATTTAGATAGTTTTTTAGCAAAAGCAACATTGCCAGCTTTTTCTTCGGGGTGGAATCGTAAATTTTCTAATAATAACACCTCTCCCTTTTCTAACGTAGCAACTGCTTTTTCAGCTTTTTCACCAATACAATCATCTACAAAAGTTACTTTAACGCCAATAATTTTCGTAACCGTTTCTACAATATGTCTTAAAGAAAACGCATCTTCAATGCCCTTAGGTCTTCCTAAATGCGACATCAATACACAACTCCCTTGATCCTCTAAAATTTTCATTATTGTAGATTTTGCAGATTGAATTCGGGTGTCGTCTGTAACTTCAAAATTATTATTTAAAGGAACATTAAAATCTACACGAATTAAAGCTTTTTTGTTCTTAAAATTAAAATCGTTTATGGTTTTCATGGTTTTAGTTTTGTTAATAAAGATGACACAAATGTAAGCAATCTATTTTAGATGTGATTTTTAATTTTGTAACGATATTTTTGTAGATGCTAAATTATATGATTTATGATTAAAAACTTCGTATAAATTAATTGAATTATTTTTTGTTCAGATGAAA
>FUHQ01000012.1_pt1 | contig 16449 bp, 13 predicted proteins | sample 1003131 | NCBI WGS metagenome assembly FUHQ01 (sample SAMEA4075884, study PRJEB14783) | cnidarian metagenome | reverse complement strand
ATATATTTGCACTTTCATAATGTATAAATTATTAAAATAATGTTATTAGCTAAATTACATCATCGTTTTCATATTTGCACTCAAGCGAATTGAAAAAGTATGTAATTGTATAGCATAGATTTTAAAAATCCGTTTGAGTAAATCAAACGGATTTTTGTTGTTTTTCACTTCATTATTCCCTTGGTTTACTCAAACTCAAAAATAGAAAAACAATGAATAAACTAAAAATTGCCATTCAAAAAAGCGGACGATTAAATCAAGATTCGCTAAAAATTTTAAAGGAAGCAGGAATTTCTATAAACAACGGTAAAGAACAATTAAAAACATTGGCAAAAAATTTTCCGTTAGAAGTTTTTTATTTACGTAATGGTGATATCCCCCAATATTTAAGAGATGGGGTTGTTGATATTGCTATTATTGGTGAAAACTTATTAATAGAAAAGGGAAATGATTTGTCGATTATCGAAAAACTGGGTTTTTCGAAATGTAAAGTTTCTATCGCTGTTCCTAAATCTTCAAAAGCAAAGAGTTTAAAGGACTTAGCAAATAAACGTATTGCTACGTCATATCCAAATACTGTAAATCAATTTTTAAAACAATATAAAATATCAGCAGATATTCACATCATTAATGGTTCGGTTGAAATTGCTCCAAATATAGGCTTAGCCGATGGAATTTGCGATATTGTGTCAAGTGGAAATACACTTTTTAAAAACAATTTAAAAGAAATTGAAGTACTGCTACAGTCCGAAGCTGTTTTGGTTTGCTCTCCAAAAATAACAGAAAAGCAAAAAATTATTTTAAATAAACTATTGTTTAGATTACAATCGGTTTTAAAAGGAAGAAATAATAAATATATACTTATGAATGTACCCAACCATAAATTAAATGATGTGATGAATTTACTACCTGGTATGCGAAGTCCTACGGTATTACCCTTAGCTGAAAAAGGTTGGAGTTCGGTGCATTCGGTAATTGATAAAAATAAGTTTTGGGAAATTATAGACCAATTGAAAGAAAAAGGAGCGGAAGGAATTTTAGTTTGTCCGATAGAAAAAATGGTGCTTTAAAAAAACGTAAATAACATAATAAAATGAAAACATATAAATATCCTAAAAAAGTAGAATGGGAATTACTTTGTAAACGCAATAAACTTGCAGAAAACACAATTACGGAAACAGTTTCGGTTGTTTTAAAAGATGTAAAAGAAAATAAGGACAAAGCCTTGTTTAAATATGCCAATTTGTTTGATAACGTTAATTTATCAACCTTAAAAGTAACAGAAAAAGAACTCGAAAAAGCCGTTGGGTTGGTTAGTGATGAACTCAAAAAAGCCATTGAATTGGCAAAACAAAATATTGAGGCATTTCACAATTCTCAAAAAGAAAAAAAATCCGTCATAGAAACCACAAAAGGAGTACAATGTTGGCGTAAATCAGTAGCTATTGGCAAAGTAGGTTTGTATATTCCGAGTGGTACAGCTCCTTTATTTTCTACTATCTTAATGTTGGGCATTCCTGCAAAAATTGCAAAATGCAAGGAAATAATTTTATGCAGTCCGCCTAATAAAAAAGGAGAAATACACCCTGCTATTTTATATACGGCAAAATTGATAGGAATTACCAAAATATATAAAGCAGGTGGAAGTCAAGCAATTGGAGCAATGGCATACGGAACAGAAAGCATACCGAAAGTGTATAAAATTTTTGGCCCCGGAAACCAATATGTAACTAAAGCTAAAGAATTAGTACAACAATCAGGGGTTGCTATTGATATGCCTGCAGGCCCTAGTGAGGTATTAGTTATTGCTGATGATAGTTGTAACACAAGTTTTGTAGCCTCTGATTTATTGAGTCAAGCAGAACACGGAGCGGATAGTCAAGTTGTATTGTTATCTGATAATGAACTTATCGTTAACGAAGTGATAAAAAAAATAAAAGAACAAATAACGGAGCTTCCACGAAAAGAAATTATTGAAAAATCACTAAAAAACAGCAATGCTATTGTATTAAATTCTATAGAGGAATGTTTTGAGTTTAGCAATATGTACGCTCCCGAACACTTAATTGTCGCTTCAAAAAAGGCAGATAACTTTATAACTAAAATCACAAATGCAGGTTCTGTTTTTTTAGGAAATTACAGCTGTGAAAGTGCTGGTGATTATGCAAGTGGTACAAATCACACTTTACCTACATACGGATATGCAAAAAATTATAGCGGTGTGTCTTTGGATAGTTTTGTAAAGAAAATAACATTCCAAAAATTATCAAAAGAAGGTATAAAAAATATAGGTGATGCTATTGAATTGATGGCAGATGCGGAAGGACTACAAGCTCACAAAAATGCAGTTAGCATACGTTTAAAAACCCTTTAAAATGTTTGATTTAGAAAAAATAATACGACCAAATATTAAAAAACTTCAACCGTATTCATCGGCAAGAGATGAGTTTAAGGAGTTAACAGAAGATATAGTGTTTTTAGATGCCAATGAAAATCCTTTTGAAACAGGTTTAAACAGGTATCCCGACCCACAGCAAATCCGAGTAAAACAAATGTTGGCAATGCAAAAAGATGTAAAAACCGACAATATTTTACTCGGTAATGGAAGTGATGAGGTGTTAGACTTGATTTTTAGGGTTTTTTGTCAGCCTGAAAAAGATTCTGTTATTACATTACCTCCAACTTACGGAATGTATAAGGTATTAGCAGCAATCAATGCTATTAAAAATATAGAAATTCCTTTAAAACCCTCTTTTCAGCTTGATTATAACTCTATAAAAAAGCGTTTTGCTCCAACGACAAAAATAATATTTATTTGTTCGCCCAATAATCCGACTGCGAATAGTTTTAATGTTGAAATTATAAAAAAAATACTTTGTAATTTTAACGGTATTGTGGTTATAGACGAGGCTTATATTGATTTTTCAACGCAAAAAAGTTGGATAAGTCAATTAGCATATTTTCCTAATTTAATCGTAACACAAACATTGTCAAAAGCATATGGTTTAGCAGGTATTCGATTGGGGATTTGTTATGCGTCAAAAGAAATCATTACGGTATTAAATCGTATCAAACCGCCGTATAACATTAATATTTTGACACAACAAAAAGCTATTGAAGCACTCTTAAACCAACATAAAACAGCCATAGAAATTAAGCAACTTGTAAACGAACGACAGCAATTAATAGAGACTTTAACGGATATCAAAATAATAAAAAAAGTATATCCGTCCGATACTAATTTTATTTTAGTAAGGGTAGATAATGCTGTAAAGCGTTATCATCAACTTATTAAAAAAGGTGTCGTAGTACGAAATCGCAGTAATCAAATACTATGTGATAATTGCTTACGATTTACCGTAGGAACTCCAAAAGAAAATAAAAAACTAATAAAAATACTATCAGAAATGTAATACCATTTTAAGTTTTAAGAATCAAGAAAAGAGAAATAGGAAAAAATATTCAACTTTATAACACTATCTATTCGTTAAAAACCTCACTTACTTTAAAAGATAAATTGGGGAATAGTTTACTTATTAGGGTTTCCTCTTCGGTTAGTGGTTTTAAGCCTATGTATTTGTCATTTTCCAAGACATACATAAAAATCGTTTTATATACGTAATCTACAATCCAATATTCCTGCACCCCATTTTCTTCATAAAGTTCAAATTTATTTTTCATTTCCCTTGAAGAATTTCCTAGAGAAAGAATTTCAATAATTAAATCTGGTGCCCCAATACAACCTCGGTCATCCAACTTTTTCTCATTACAAATAACACATAAATCAGGCTGAAAAACTGTAATAATATCCTCGTCCGCCGTTGATTTATTTTTATTATCAATCAAACGAACGCCAAAAGGAGCAACAAAAACTTTACACGCCGATTTTAAATCAAAAAAAATGTACAATTTACGAGCAATTAATCCTGATGTTTGTTGGTGTTTAGTCGCTGGTGCGGAAGTCATTTTAAAAATCTTCCCTTTGATGATTTCTATTCTTTCCTCTATTTTCCACGTTAAATAATCTGCATAAGTAGATAACGGTTCGTTTGTTTCATTTTTCATAATATGTCAGTTTTTAGTTTTTAGCTATTGATAATTTTGAATTAATTTGAAAATTAGCAACATTGTTTCTAAACTAAAAACGAAAAAAAACTACTTCTTACATATCTTTTATAATAATATACTTTCACACAAAGTTATAAAATATTTTTTAAATTTGATTTCAGCCTCAAAGTATACTCATATACATTATGCCATCCTAAGTTTGCAATAGGTATTATACGGAATTATTTAATCATAAATTGTTCAACCTCCACAAAGCACTCGCAATCTTTCCCGCACCCAATCCAATTCCAACCGATTTTTTAAAACATCGTATTCGGCATTTAAAAGCTGATTTTTAGTAATATTAAATACTTGCAATTCAATCTTTCCGCTTTCAAACTTTGCTTGTGCGGTTGTAAAACTTTTTTGGGCATTTTTATAAACTAATGCTAATTGCTCTTGCAAGTTTATTAATTGTTGTTCCTTTAGTTTTTCTACTTTTATTTTTTGAGCGACTTTGTTTTTGACTCTTTTCAACAACAAATCCTGACGCTCTTTTTCAATTTTTGATTCCGATATTTTTTTGCTCCTTCTAAAACCGTCAAAAATAGTAAACGACAAACGCAACCCTACTTGCTGATTTTTATTATTGGTAAATTGTGTGTTAAAATCATCTACTTTTCCATCAAAATTTGAAGTCGGTTTGTAGTAAAAAGAAGACACGTTATAAAACAACGAAAATTTGGGAATTAAATTCGATTTTTGAACACTAAAACGAACATCACTTATTTTCTTGTTGATATTTGCCAATGTCAATTCAGGATTACTCCCGTATTTGGTGCTTTTTAAGCTATTTTTAACGAGCTTTAAATTTCTGAAATCCGTAGTATAATTAATAAGGTTTAATAATTCTTGCATATAAACCTGTAATTTTTGTTCGGTTTCCTGCACTTTTTTTTCTTCTTGTGTATAGCTTAATGTAATATCGTACAAATCACTTTTGGGTTTGTTGCCAATGTTTACTTCATTTTTAATCCGCTTTAGGTTTTTTAAGGTGTTTTTAAACTGTTTTTGTTTAATTTTTAACAATTCTTGTGTAAAAAGCGTATTAAAAAACAATGAAATAACGTCTAATTGATAATTATATGCAACTACTTTTTGGTTGGCTTTTTGTTTTTCAACGTTCAATTTTGAACTTTTAGCATTGTAGATATTTTCGATATTTAAAATATTGCTACTCGCTTGTAAACTCAAATTATCTTGTAAAAAACTTTGACTAACACGAGAGTTTGTTTTCGGGTCAATGGTAGAACCAAAGTTGTAATGATGGTTTCCGTAAATCCCAACATTAGGCAATAAGCTGTTTCCGTATGAAAATCGCTGTTTTTGAACTTTTAAAATGGCAAGTTTTTCCGCCTTTAATTCAAGGTTATTTTGCAACCCAATTTCCAAGCAATCGCTTAACGATAATTGCTTTTTTTGTGCCATTGTTGAAAACAAACACAAAATTACGAGTATAATGGATAGCTGTTTTTTCATTTTTATGGGTTTAAATGTTTGAAAATTAAAAAGTTTAGGAGTTTCGATGACTTTGTGAAACCCTGCGGAGTTATTTTACCGCAGAGAACACAAAGAACTATAATCAAATAATTAAATCGTTAATATCTTATAATCCGTAATTGATAAAAGTTATTCATATTTTAAATACGTAAGTACATCAACTTTTGTGGCCTGATAAGCCCTGCCAATTACGATGATTAATGTTAAAACAAGCAACACTAAAAATCCGATAATAAAAGGTAATATGCTGATATCTATTCGATAATAAAAACCTGATAACCATTTGTTTAAAAAATACATAATTGGGTAAATTGCCAACATAAAACCAATTAAACAGAATACAACATATTGTTTAGTAAGCTGTGTTAATAAGGTTTTGGTTTCTGCTCCGAGTGTTTTTCGTATGGCAATGCTTTTCATTTTTCGTTGAATTGAAAACGATGCCAACGCAAACAAACCAAACAAAGCAATAAGAATGACAATAATATTTAAAACCGAAAATAAATTCTTTTGGTTTACATATTGTTTATAAGTTCTAGCAAAGGCTTTATCTACAAATTCATAGTCAAACGGATATTTTTGGTCAACCTTATCTTTCCAAAAAATTTCAATGTTTTTAATGGTTTCTTGCATATTATTAGGCGAAATCTTCACGTACAAACGGTTTACATTATACGCCATCCAATCAATGGTTTTTAAATGAAAAAACACCATTGGCAAAGTTTCTCTTTGAGGTCCTGTTAGGTCAAAATCCTGTACAACGCCTACAATTTTTAAGGTTCTGCCATTCCATTCTATTTCTTTCCCAACAGGCTCTTTTTCTTTCATTATTCGTTGAGTTGTTTCATTAATTAAAATATTTTTGGTAGAATCGGAAGCAAATTTGGCTTGTAACTTTCGTCCTTCTTTCATTTTAATTTTAAACAAATCCAACATTCCGTAATCAAAAGCTATATTTTGACCTTGAACAATTTCATCATTATACGTGAAACTTGACGATGAACCTTGACTACTCCCCATTCTAAAAGCAGCTGCGGTTACTTGGTTTACGTTTTTAATTTTTAGCAATTCATTTTTAATAGTTTCATAGCGTTGCATAATTTCGGTAGGTTTTTTTTCGTTTTTACGATACGTAATTTCAACAACTTGTTCACCACTAAATCCAACATCTTTATTAGTCAAATAATTGACTTGCTTGTAAACGATATACGAACCAATGATAAAAAAGGAAGCAATCGCAAATTGTAATACCAACATTCCGTTACGTAGCCAAACGCCGCTTTTACTTCGGTCAAAATTTCCTTTAAGTACTTTTAAGGTCTTAAAATTGGCGATATAAAAAGCAGGAAAAATTCCGGCAAACAAAATAACCACTAGTAAAATGAGTAGTAATTGAAGATAAAACTGATTGTTTAAAAGTGTTAAGTTCTTGTCTAATAAATTATTATAATAAGGTAATGTTAATTCAACAATACTTAACGCCGTTATAATTGCGAATGATGTTGTAACAAAGGTTTCAAAAATAAACTGATATACAATGTTTGATTTACTTGCCCCAACTACTTTACGAACACCTACTTCTTTGGCTCTTTTTATAGCTCCTGCCGTAGCCAAATTGATATAATTTACAATGGATAAGATTAAAATTAAGGCAGATAATCCAACCATTATCAACAAAAACTGATAATTCCCTCGTCCTTCGGGATAACCACTTTCTTTAGCTTTTAAACGAGCATCTTTTAAAGGAAATAAAGAAACGGTAATTTTTCCGTATTTTTTTATATAATCTTCAATGCTAATACCATCTTCTTTTGCATTTTTTTCTACTTTATTTTTAAAATAAGCAGTATTAATTTTTTCAATTACTTTTTTAATATTGTTTTTGTTTTTAATCTGTAACAACAATGAATAATTAAAATTTCCCCAACTATCTTTATTTTTTTTCAATTGATTTGTAATAGTACGAGTAATAATAATTTCAGGGTTTATAGAAGATTTTCCGGGAATTTCATAAACACCTGTAACCGTATAATTATGATTTCCGCATTTTATTGATTTTCCTATTGGGTCTTCCTCTTTAAACAAAAAGTCCGCTGTTTTTTTAGCCAATACGATACTTTCCTTACCGTTCAATGCAGTATGTGCATCTCCTTTTAAAAAAGTAAACGGAAACAGCTTGAAAAAGTCTTTTTGAACAGCACTAATTTTTTTAAAATACTTTTTTTGCTCCTTATATTCTACTATATTTTCATTATACCAACCGTAGGTATAACTGTAACTATCTACTTCGCTCATTTCCTTTAGGTAAGGTTCTAACGGTGCTACACTATACGCCCATTTCATACCATCTCTAATTTCAGAAATTACTTGATATACGTTATCAGCTTCAGGATTCCATTTATTGTATGACGTTTCGTCATTCCAATACAAAATGGCAAAAATAACACCTGCAATACCTATGCTTAACCCTAAGGTATTCAGTAAGGTAAATAATTTATTTTGTTTTATGTTGTATATAAATATACGTATCCAATTTTTTAACATCGTTTTTTATTTTTTGTTATCAATTAAAATATCAACATCTTTACTATTGTCTTTTTCCAAAAAGATTTCGCCGTCTTTCATAAAAATAGTTTTTTGAGAAAAGGAAGCGTCATATTCGGAGTGAGTTACCATTAAAATAGTAGCACCGTTGGCGTGTAAATCGGTTAGTAATTCCATTACTTCGTTACCATTTTTACTGTCTAAGTTTCCTGTTGGTTCATCTGCCAAAATTATTTTTGGGTCGGTTACCAAGGCTCTTGACACCGCAACTCGCTGTTGCTGTCCGCCCGATAATTGTTGTGGATAATGCTGTAAGCGATGCGAAATTTTTAACCGTTCGGCAATTTTTTTAATTTTATTTTTTCGTTCAGATGAGGAAACATTGTTGTAAATTAATGGAAGTTCGATATTGTCATATACATTCAGTTCATCAATCAAATTAAAATTTTGAAACACAAAGCCAATATTTTCTTTTCTTATTTTGGCTCGTTGCTTTTCTTTTAGTCCTACAACCTCTTTGCTTAGAAGTGTATAACTGCCACTTGTGGCACTATCTAACAATCCTACGACATTTAGCAAGGTTGATTTTCCACTACCCGAAGGTCCCATAATGGTTATAAAATCTCCTTGATTTATGGTTAATGAAACGTTGTTTAAGGCTCTGGTTTCTAATTCTTCTGTTCTAAATACTTTTGATAATTTGTTTATTGTAATCATAATTTTTAGTCATTTGTAATGTTAATTTCTTCTATTTTTTCGTAATTTTTATACGATGATGTTATTACTTGCTCATTTGCTTCTAACCCATTTAAAACCTCGTAGTACAACGGATTTTCTTTACCAAGTGTTATGGCTCGTCTTACTGCTTTGTTATTTTTTACTACAAAAATCCACTCGCCCGATGTATCGGTATAAAAACTTCCTTTTGGGATTACCAATGTTTCTTTTTTGTTGGATAAATTTAAACGAACTCCGTAAGTGCTACCTTGTTTTAATTGTAATTTTTTGTTGGAAATAAAATTGAGTTCAACAATAAATTTGCCATCTTTAATTTCCGGCATTACTTTAGCAATAATAACGGTAATTAATTTGCTGTTAAAATTGATAGTTCCTTTTTGGTTTTTGCTTATTTTATTTAGGTAAAATTCATCTACTTCGGCGATTAATTTATAGCCACTCATCACGTCAATTTTACCGATGCTTTCGCCCTGTGTGTAGTTTTTACCAAGTATCGGATTAAAAGACGTTAATCGTCCGCTAAGCGGTGCTTTTACTAAGAAGTTTTGCTTGTTTAATCGGAGTATGTTCAGGCTTTTTTGCATTGAAAAGATAGCTTTATTTATTTGGTTTATCTGTAATGTATTCGCCTGTTTTTCTTTTTGAATACTTTGTTTAATAATATCTACACGCTCTTTTTGGTAGCGATAATTTTCTTTTGTTTTAATCCATTCGTTATCGGCTAAAATTTCTTTTTCAAAGAGTTTTTTGTTGAGTTCGTACAAGTTTTTGGCGTTAGCGTAATCGTGCTGAATGCTAATTAAATCCTTTGCCATATTTAGTTCCTGATTTCTTAAATCTAATTTGGCTTTGTTTAGGTTGTTAATTTGTTCAACAATAGCTGTTTCTTGTCGCATATAATTTAGTTCGGTATTTGGGTTGGCGAGTTTTAATAATTTCTGTCCTTTTTTTACGACATCGCCATTTTCAATAAATATTTGCTGAACCGAACCGCCCTCAACTACATTTATTAGCATCTCATTTAACGGAGTAACCTTTGCTTGAAATGAAATAAAATCTTCAAACGACGTTTTTTCAACCAACTTGATAGCAATGCTACTTCTGGCTACGGTTAAGCTCCTTTTGGTAGTTGCCGAGTTGTATATTAAAAAAGCAATTGTTAGAATTATAATTCCGATAATTACATACCGTAATTTGCTTTTTTTCTTTGTTATTTTGATGTCCATTGTTGTTTTTTTACGTGTTCGGTTTGTATAGTATCAATTTTGTGCCAAAAATTTACAAACCCATAAAAACTTCATTATAAACTTATTACCTTTTACGTTCCAAAAACAAGGTGTTCAGAAATGAACGGTGTACTGTTCGGTTTCGGACAAAGTCTCGCTTTGATTTTATACTATTTTAAGTTTGAGTAAACTGAGGGTTAAAATCGTGTAACAGCTAAAATAATCCGTCTAAATAGTTCCCTTTTTAAATAAAAATAGTAACTTTGGTTGGATTTAAGAGTAGTACTTTATTTTTATCCAATGAAAAAAAACCAAGCCAATATATTAATTGTAGATGACCAAGAAGATATTATTTTTTCGGTAAAGGTTTTACTTAAAAAACACTTTCAGCATATTCACACAGCTACAAACCCTAGAAAAATCATAGAAATTTTACAAAGCAACACAATAGATGTGGTGCTTTTAGATATGAACTACCGAATTGGTTTTGAAGATGGTAAAGAAGGTATTTACTATCTAAAAGAAATAAAAAAAACAGCACCCCAAACCAATGTAATTTTAATGACTGCTTTTGGAAAAATTGAAACCGCCGTTGAAGGAATAAAACTGGGTGCTTACGACTATATTTTAAAGCCTTGGGAAAATCATAAATTAATTGATATTGTTAAAAAAGCGGTTATTTTTGGCAGAAAAAACAAAACAACAACAATCGAAAAAAAACCTAATGATACTTTTTTTATAGGAACTTCTCAATTAGTGAAACAAGCCTATATGTTAGCAAACAAAGTAGCAAAAACAGATGCTAATGTTCTTATTTTGGGCGAAAATGGAACGGGAAAGTATGTTATGGCAAAACATATTCATCAACAATCAAACAGGAAAGATAAACCGTTTATCCACGTAGATTTGGGGGCATTGAGCGAACATATTTTTGAAAGTGAACTCTTCGGATATGCAAAGGGTGCTTTTACCGATGCCAAAACCGATACCGCAGGTAGGTTTGAAACTGCCGAAAACGGAACGGTGTTTTTAGATGAAATAGGAAATCTTCCTTTGCATTTACAAGCTAAATTATTACAGATTTTACAAAATAAAACCATTACAAGGCTGGGCGAATCAAAACCAAGAAAGATTAATGCCCGAATAATTACGGCAACCAACACCAATTTAAAACAAGCGGTTAAAAACAACACTTTTAGAGAAGATTTATATTATCGAATTAATACAATGGAAATAGAACTACCGCCGTTACGAAACTGTGAAAAAGATAAATTGCCGTTAGCTGATTTTTTACGCTCAAAAATTGCCAAAAAATATGATAGAAAAAAGGTTGCCTTTGATGCTAATGCGAAAGAACAGATTAAAATTTACTCGTGGAAAGGAAATATCAGAGAGCTACAAAACAAAATAGAACGAGCCATTATAGTTTGCGAAAACAATACAATTACTGCCGAAGATTTGGATTTAGAAATACACGAAAGTGATTATTTTTTAGATAACAAAACTGACAAACAACTGGCAACCATAGAAAAGGAAAGTATAGAAAGAGTACTACTAAACCACGATTACAACATCAGTCAATCCGCTAAAGAATTGGGGTTAAGCAGAGCCTCGCTGTACAGAAGAATAGAAAAATATCAAATCCCCCTTAAAAATTGCTAAACCGATTATCCATAACATATCATCTTTTTTTTAGGTTTTTTATAATAGGATTACTGTTTGCTTTTACAATTGTTACAATTGATAAAAAACTGTATTTCAGTACTTTTTTTATTGTAGTAATTGTTGTGTGTATGTTGGTGGAACTTTTTTTATATACCAAAAATAGATTTTCTTTTTACGATAAAACGTTACGAGCTATTTTAAACGACGATTTTAGTGCTGATTATTCAAAGCATACGCATCAACATCAATATAGCAGTTTGTTTGCTGTATATCGTAAATTAAAGGAAAACAGACAAGAGGTGGTTTCTAAAGAACTAATTTATACAACCATTTTAAACGGCGTTGAAACAGGAGTGCTAATTTTAAAAAAAAATGAAAATGATTGGGATATTAATTTGTTAAACGATTATTTATCATCGCATTTAATAGTACCAAAAGTAACCAAATGGAGCTATTTACAACGATTAGTTCCTAAACTTTGTGAAATAATAGAACAGGCTAATTTTGAAGAATTTAAAACAACGGTTCAAATTAGAGTAAAAAAACAAGAAACACAAACCTTTGTTATGCAAATTTCTAAGACCGTAGTATATGGAAATGAATTTGTTGTGGTATTGTTAGAATCGGTACAAAAATTAGTAGATAGAAAAGAAAAAGAGGCTTGGATAAATTTAATGAAAGTAATTTCGCACGAATTATTAAACTCGCTTACGCCCATTCAAACCTTATCACAAAATATGTACGAAACTTTTGAAAAAGAAGAAACACTTACCAACGAAGATTATCAAGACCTAAAGCAAAGTGCCTATACAATGCTTAACAGAAGTAATCATTTACAACAATTTGTTGAAAGTTATCGAAAGTTAGCAATGCTTCCACTACCCAAAAGACGAGAAGTTTCGCTTAAAAAAATAATAACAAATTGCATTAATATTATGCAGTCTGTTTTTATAAAGGAAGATATTCAGTTTACAAGTAACATTCCTTTTGAAAGAAAAATTTTAATAGATGAAAAACAAATAGAACAAGTAATTATTAACTTACTAGCCAATAGTATTTATGCTCTAAAAGAAAAAACGGACAAACAACTTTCAATTTCTACAGAAATAAAAGACAAGCGTTTATTAATTCATATTTCTGATAACGGAAAAGGCATTGAAAAAGAAATTCAAGACAAAATATTTTTGCCTTTTTTTACAACTAGAAAAGGTGGCGGAGGCATTGGTTTAACACTATCAAAAAATATTATCGAAGCTCATAACGGCTATTTAATCTATAATCGTGATAATGGAATTACAAAATTTACCATTGTACTGATTTAGCATTCTAAACCTGTAAGATAACGAATTGTTTATCAATGTTTTAAGTTTTTATTTATACCATTTGTGATTTGAATTTACTGTAAAAGAAAAATGAGACATAATGGTAATTATGGCGATTTTATTATGAAATAGAAAGGGAAAAAGGGAATTTATTTGAGAAAATTAAGAGGTAAAATGGTATGACTATACCATTAAATTAATACCCTTCTAATTCTCCATCATCTGTTTCTTCATTTTCTTCGTAGTTTTCTTCTGTTTCTGAACTTTGTTTTATTTTACCTTTATCTGCTAATTTTTCAACCGCTACTATCAATGCTTTTACATTGTTAACCATTTTTAGTATTTTATTGTTTTCGTCAACAATAATATGGGTAGGGTATTGTTTAACTCCTAATTCCTTAGTCATAAAATTTCTTTGGTTTGGAACAACAGGATATCTAAACTCTTTTTTAGACAAAAACGTTTTTAATTCGTCTGGCTTATCAAACGCTAAACTTAAAAAAGCAATATTGTCAGAACTCTCGTATTTGTCGTATAATTCATTTAATTCCGGAAATTCTTGTACGCACACAAAACACTTTATAAACCAACATTTTATAATTTTTATTTTACCTAACAGACTTTCATTATTATAAGAAACTTCGTTCAAGTCTTTAAAGTCAAAGTCAGGAATTGGTTGTCCTTCCTTTTTAAAATAACTATAAACCGTACGCATTTTCCCTTTTACGGATTTGCCTATTTTTTCTTTGGTCTCTTCAAAATTTAATTCATATAATTTATAGGAAAGCTTACTGCCTTCTACTTTCATCGGAATGTATTTTCCTGTTTTTAATTTTTCTAAAAAAGTTTCTTTTTCAATGGTAGTATCATTTACATCAATAGGTACAAAGTCGTAAGAAAGTTCAATATTTTCTTTATAATATTTTTTCCATTCTTTGTAGTCTTTTTCTATTTCCGCAGGATTTATGTTAAACTTATACGCTGTGTTTTCTGAAAGTGATTTTTCTTCACTTTGAACAGGTTCTTCGCTTTGAATTTCTTCCTCTTGTATCATTTCCTCTCCTTCATCTTCAAAAGTGTTTTCTTCTGATATATCCTCTAAGTTATCGGATTCCTTGGTAGCAGGTACTGATTCTTCTGATGTTTCTACCTCCTGTTCTTCTGACGTATCAATGGTAGCTGGTGTTTCTTTTACTTCCGAAATATTTTCTGCACTACTCTGCAATACAAAAAGTGTTAATCCAAACGAAATAGCACAAGCGAGTAATGATATTAATAAATTTTTCATATGTTGTTAATTTAAGTGATAATAATTTGTTGATTACTCTTCAAATTCTATATCAATATTAAAATATTTAGGGTTATTATTCAAGTCAAACAAATTGGCTGAAATTTCTACCCCTTTAAAATCAGCTAAAATTTTTGCATTACTATTGCTGTGTATCTTTTTTATTTTGTAAGGGAAAATATATTTTGTTTTAAACCGAACCATATTACTCATAGGGTCATTTTTGGTTATTGTTGTATCTTTCTTTTTTAATGCTTGTTCGAGTATTTTAGGTTTTATTTTTACTGAAAATGAATTTTTATTAAACGTTGTGGCATACATACTATTAAAGTTAATCAACTTATTTTCATTTGTTGTTTTTGATTTTTTAGATTCATCAAACCACTCCAGTATGTTTATATCTTTTTCTTTCTTTAACTGATTGCTGAATTTTTCAAGATCTAAATGTTCGCTAAGCTTTGTTAAATCCTCTATGTTTTTAAAATTATAATTTATTTTCATTTTAAATTCATCTGATACAGAATCCATTTTTATATAAAGGCTAAAGTTTTTTAATTGATTTATCTTTTCTTGTTTTTTTGCACTTAGTTTTGAGATACTATCTTTTTTGTTTTTAATAAATTCAGAAAAAACAATCAAAGTATCTATTTGTTTTTTTTCTGTTTTTGAGTCCTCTACTCCATCCATTTTTATCATTTCAGACAAATCGAAACCCAAGCTGTATTCTCCGCTTCCATTGGGATTAAATTTTGTTTCTTGAACTACCTCACAACTTACTAATAAAAAAAGTAATGGTATTATAAATATAACGTTTTTCATTCTATAAAAAATATACAATTTATACAAAAATAACCTATTTAAAGCATATTTGCAATTAAATAGGTTTATTTTTTTAAAAACAAAAACAGCTTGTGTTTTGCTATATTTTCACACGCCAATTATGAGTGTCTTGGGTTTTATTGTACTGAATATTCATCAGCATTTCTTTTAATTTAAGAGCGTATGAATCTTCTATCTTTGGCAGTTCAATTTTTTCATTATGATGTTCAAATCCTAAAATAGGAATAATCACGGCAGCCGTTCCTGAGCCAAAAACTTCTTTTAAAGTTCCTTTTTTGGCAGCTTCTTTAATTTCTGATACTTTTATAGGGCGTTCCTCAACGGCGTAGCCATTATCTTTCATTAATTGAATAAGCGATTTACGAGTAACTCCGTCCAAAATACGATCACTAATAGGAGCGGTAATAATAGTGTCGTTAATTCTAAAAAATATATTCATAGCACCACCTTCTTCAATGTATTCGTGTGTGTTAGCATCTGTAAAAACGACCTGTTGATAACCTTTCTCAACCGCCTTTTTTTGAGGGTGAAATTGTGCTGCATAGTTTCCGGCAGCCTTTGCAAAACCAACGCCACCACTTGCAGAACGACTGTATTTGTCAGCAATAACTACTCGTACTTCACCAGCAAAATAGGATTGAGCTGGAGAGCAAATAATCATAAATTTATATTCTTTTGCAGGTGATGCCGAAAGAGCAGCTTCCGTAGCTATTACAAACGGACGAATATACAGCGAATTGCCAAATCCTTTTTTAATCCACGCTTTGTCTAAATTTAACAACGTTTTTAGTCCTTCCATAAAATATTCTTTTGGAAAAGTAGGGATTGCTAAACGCTCCGCAGATTTATTAATACGATTAAAATTTTCATCAGGTCTAAACAAAAAGAGATTATCGTTATCATCTCTGTACGCCTTCATACCTTCAAAAACAGCTTGTCCGTAGTGAAAAACACGAGCTGAAGGCTCAAAAGACAATGCTCCGTAAGGCTTTATAATTGGTTTTTGCCACTTCCCATCTTTAAAATCACATTCAAACATATAATCAGAAAAAATGTTTCCAAAGGACAAATTATTAAAATCAACATTGTCTATTTTTGATTTTTTTATAGGGATAATGTCGATATTTGAAGTACTCATATGATAATGTTTTTATATTCTTGTGCGAAGTTACAAAATAAAAGATTGTATTTCATAAAAAGCATTGATTTTTTCAGTAAA
>FUHQ01000011.1_pt1 | contig 17336 bp, 16 predicted proteins | sample 1003131 | NCBI WGS metagenome assembly FUHQ01 (sample SAMEA4075884, study PRJEB14783) | cnidarian metagenome | reverse complement strand
TATTCGGTAAAAAGAGGAAAGAATATTTTTTCTTTCCCTTTTTCCGAAAAATATTTAAATCTTCCTCCCAAAAAATTGCATTTACTAATTGAACTTAGCTTTGGTATCACTTTAAAAATTGGCTAAAAGAACGTGAAGACTTGACACCGTCAGATTTAGGTCTTGAAGAAGACTAAAACAGTAAAATTTATAAATATGAAATTAACTAATAAAGCAAATAAAACCGCCCATTGTGGCGGTTTTATTTTTGCTAACAGCCAAAGGCTAACGGCTAACAATCTAACAAGCTAAACGCCCCACTTCTTGTATATGTCAAAAAGTCGTAATATCTTTGTAAAAGTTGTTTATCAGATAATGGAAAGGAAAGAGTTGACCCAGCGAAAATATGAAGATATACGTTTAGCGTTTCAAAAGTGGAGCGATAAGCGGTATAAAAACGTACGCATCTATACGGAGGATTACATTCTTGAACGGCTATCCGAAAAATTTTATTTAGCACCAAAAACGATTGAAAATATTGTTTATCATCGTGTGGCAAGTCCTAATAATCAGCTTAGTCTATTTGTATAAAAAAAGTATCATCACTTTCAATTTTTGCTTTTACTTTTACATCTTCGTAGTATTTCATTGCAGATTCATCATTTAAAACACATTCAAAACTTACTTTGTAAAGGTTTCCAGCACTTCCTGTGTCAATAGGTGCAAAATCTACTCTACGCATATTGCTGTAATTTTTGCCTGTTGTGGCGTGTAATAAGCCGTTTAGTTGGTCTAACAATTTTGTAAACGCTAACGCTCCGTCTTGGTTGTAGGCTCCTTTAAAAGTGTCTAAATAAGTTTCGTAGAACAAATAAAAATCTACTTGTAAATATACAAGCTGTCCTTTTTCTGAGGTGTCCTCAATTCGGTTAGAACGCAAAGCAATAAATACCGCAGGTGTGTTAAAGCGGTGTTCATCTTCTAAGTGATTTACTTGGTTATGCCATAGATCCACCCATTGTATTTGAGGTATTTTTTGTGTAATTTTTTCTGCGAGTTCAATATATAAATCTTGCCAATTTTCCATAATTTAAAAATTTAGTTTTTTGATTTGTTTTTTAATTTCATCAATGCTGATTTTTTCGTTTTCATTATCCAACACATAACTCGTACCGATGAATTGCCGTTTAGGTATATAAATAGAAAACGTAGTTTTTTGGGTAAGAGCCATATTTTTATAACGCTCTTCACCAGTTTTATAATACATCGCCCAAAAATACTTTTTCATTTTTTCGGTTACTTGTACTTGTATGGTTCCGCCCTCATTGTGAATAGTTGCATAAGGTATTCCATCTCCTGCTGAAATAACAATTTGTTGTAAATCCGCTTTATCAATTTTTATACTGTTTTTTAGGGTATAAGAAAGGGCTAATACCTTGTGCGGCATTATATCAACTCGTTTTGTCCAAGGTATGAATGAAGCATCAGTAAACCCCTCTTTTATAAAACTTTTCATAAAATGGTTTTTTGAGTTTTCGGCTACTTTTTGGGGCATTTCTTTAAGTGCCTCCTGTGCTATTTTTTTAAAATTTGGTGTTTTTATATCCATTTTAAAAGGTTTTTAATTTCGATTTTAAAATATTTTGTATATTTGCAATGTAATGAGAAGCGATTCGCGAGGTCAAATTCAAGAACACCGCCTACCTCATTATGAAAAGGACAGATTTATTCTGTCTTTTTCCGTTTAAAATCAGTTCTTTTATAGTGTTCTACACTTCCATTTTTATCAATAATAATAACTTCTTTTATTGTAGGGAAACTACTATCAAACTTAAACCTTGATTTCAAATTCTCTAACACTTCTGTTTTGTCAATTTGATTAACTTTTAAATTTAAAACAACAACTTCACAGCCTTGCTTTTCGGCAGACTTAAATACATTTTTAGTATTTATACCCTTTAATTCCTTTCTGTCTGCTACTTTATCATTAATTAAATATTCAGGGTTCTTGTGATTTTTAACAATTTCGCCGTCCAAATGAGCCTCAATATCAATATTATAATTTAATGTATTGGCTATTAATTTTGCGTCAGTAAAATTTTCTTCAAAATCACTTAAATGGGCAAAAGGGCTAACTTTTACAATAGCTCCGTTATCCGCCTTATAGGCTTTTTCTTTGGCGGCTGCCAATTTGCTATATTCAAATGCTTTTTTGGTTTCACTTCCCACCCCTTTGAATAATGCAAAATATGGGTGCGGTTTACCTTTATTTTCGCTTGTTTCCTTAAAGACTTCGCCGCTAATTCCAACATTGCCTCTAAACTCTTTTTTTAGCTGTTTTTCGGTTAGCTTAGGAATATCTTTTACAAGTGTTGGTGGCTCAGCTGTTTGTACTACGTAACAGCGACAACGCCAACCATTCGGAGGATAATGTACCGCCCAAAAATCACTATCAATCGGAGCGATGACACCTTGTAGCGACAAATGTTCATCTCTTACCCTGTCGTCTTTTTGGGTTTGATATTTTAAATTTGGATAGATGTTTTTTCGCCTTTGATAGTCGCCCCAATTTGCACTATGATACCCTGCCTGTTTTGCTGTTTGCCATTCGGCTTGTAAGTAGTTTTTGTTGTATTTTTTATTAAGTTTTAACACTTCATTTTTAAACGAGTTCCACGATTTGCCATTATCCGAAGTCAAAATAGTGTTAATATCTTGCAACATTGTGTAATTTTTTGCCCCGGAAAACTTAAAAATATTTTGTTGCATTTTTAGGCTTTCAGGAGTTACCTTGTTTGTTGCCCCATTAACGTTGGTTGTAACACTTGACCGCCCTTTTTTTAACCCGTTGTTAAGTTCGTTATACGTTTTTAAGATGTAATCTTCCGAAATATCATCACTTATTTTTCCCTCGTATTTGTCTTTGGCAATTTGTTCCATTACCTTAACCCAATCGGATAAGTCCGTTGCGTTAAAATGGCTAATATCAGAAGAGCATTCCTCACAATCGCAATTATTTTGATGATAAAGGTTTACTAATTTTAACGGCTCTACGTTCGCAAGACCGTATAAAGGGAATTGCTTGTTTTGGTTTTGCTAACGATGTGAGTACGTTGCCAAGTGAAGTGCCAATAATACAATCAAAAATTGTAGAGGAGGCTAAAAAAGACGGTGTATTACTTGATTTTGTATTAGTTGAAGGCAAGGGAAAAACGGGTGTTTCCGTTTCAAGTTTACAGGATTTAAAGACCTTAAACGCTCCTCAAATTTCGGTAATTATCGGTCAAGATATAGCAATAGCAACAATAGATAACCGCTATAAATATCACGCTTGTATTGGTGCTGCTCTGGGAATGTTAAGTGTACGTTCTGTGGCTGAAAATTTAGGCTCTGTTGATATTGAAAAAAAACCAAGCACGGCAAAAACGTATGATACTTATCCGCTTACCGATACAGCAAAAAAACGCTTTATTGAAGTGGGTGTCAGTACAGGAGTTGCAATAGGGAAATTAAGCAGTGTAAGTATTAAAGACTTGACAACCAAAGGCTACATATTAGTAGCCCCTTATATTGGTGTTTCGGGTTTTTATTTTTCTAATTCGGCAACTTGTGTAAGCAGTTCATCGGACTACTGTTATATTGAGAATAACCGAGTTTGGAATAAATCGGCTCGTTTGGTTCGTGAGGTTTTAACCCCTCGTATCAAAAGCAGATTAAAAAAAGACCCAAGTACGGGTTATTTAAAGGAAAGTACAACGGCTTATTTAGAAAATTTAGCAAAAAAAGCTATTGAAAGAATGATGATTGCCAATGAAATAAGCGGTTATGGTGTTTATATCAACCCTAAGCAGTCAGTAGCAGAAGATACCCCTTTAAAAGTAAAAATACGCGTTGTAACCGATGATATTTTACACGGAATAGAGGGTGAAATTGGTTTAACTAAAAATTTAGAATAATGGCAAAACCTATAATTACAAATAATTTTGGAAAACTCACAGGGTGGAATAGTATTACTGTTAATATTATGGGACGTGATGTTGTTGGAATTTCGGAAATAAATTATTCTGATAGCACTAAGAAAGAGAACGTTTATGGTGCAGGCGGCAACCCTATTGGGCGTTCAGAAGGAAACTATGAGGCAAAGGCCTCAATATCTTTACTGAAAGAAGAAGTAGATGCTATTCAGCAAAAATTACCAAAGGGAATGCGTGTGCAAGACATACCCGCATTTGATGTGATTGTTTTGTATGACAGAAAAGGAAAAATACAAAAGGATATTATTAATTATGTTGAATTTACAGGGCGTGCGGTTGATGTAAAACAAAATGACGGCACCATTGTAGAAAAACACGAGTTAATCGTATCAACCATTGATTGGAATGTGTAACATAGTGGCGTTGCATTATACAGCAACGCCCTTATAAAAAAACAAAAATGAAACCATATACAGAACAGGAAATACAAGACGCAAAGGCAAAATATCCAAGATGCGTAAGAGAATTAGAGGTGTACCCAGCAGATACCAATTTTGATAATAAGGACAAGGCAGATCAAGAACCTGCACGATTCCTTATAAAAAAACCGAATAAAGCATTAATGGACTTACTCGGTTCAAAAGCCTACAAAAACGATACTGAAAAGGCAAACAAGGCAATTATTGATAATTGTGTTTTAAAGGGCGATTTGGAATTAATGAAAAATGATGCCTCTATTTATACAGGTGTTATAGAGCAATTAGCGGGGCTTATACAAAGTTCACGTGTTGCCTTAAAAAAAGTTTAGAGTCGGCTTGTTTAGATATTGACGAGTACGACTTTAAAGACGGTGCAGATGCGTTGATATTAGGTTACTTTGGAATAATACCCCAAACGCTTAATGAAGATGAATATATCAACCATTTTAAGGCGATTGATTTTAGATTAAAAGTAGAACGTAGAGCAAAGTACAACGCTGTAAAACAGGCTTTAGTAGAAGTTGCAAACGATTTATTTAGCAACGAAAAAACGCTTTAAGTCTTGAAAAATGGCGGAAGGAACAGCAACAATAAGCCCAAGTAGTGTGATAAAAAACCACAAAAAAAAGGCAACGCTAACGATTAAAAAAACGCCCATAATAAGATAGCCTAATACTGTAAGTAATATATCCATAGCCCAAAGATACAAAAAAATGAATTATACAACCACATGGACGTTAAATTTTTCTGACAAAATTTCTGCACCGATAGAAAATGTGCAGAAAAAAATGGACAGGGCAACAAAAAAAGCAACTAAATTTGGTAGTTGCTTGGAGCGAATTAGAGCCATAGACTGGATGGCGGCAACGGAGGGCGTTAATAGGTTGCTAAGTCGTTTTGATGGTATGGCAAAAGTGGGTGAAGATTATGAGGCTTCCCTGTTAGATGTATCCGCTATTACAGGGGTTACAGGAGATAAATTAGAAAACCTTGGAGACAAGGCACGTTCATTGGCAAAAGAGTTTGGCACAACAGCAACAGGAAATTTAAACACCTTTAAAACGGTGCTTTCACGTTTAGGACCCGATATAGGGCAAAGCGACAAAGCTCTTGAAAAAATGGGCAAAGTAGCTAATACCTTAGCCAAAACAATGGATAATGATGTGGTAGGTGCTACTGATGCCCTAACGACATCAATGTTACAATTTAAGGTTGATTTAGATGATCCCATTGCGGCAGCTGCAGAAATGGAGCGTATGATGAATGTAATGGCAGCAGGTGCAAAAGAAGGTGCCGCCGAAGTTCCGCAAATATCAAAGGCTTTAGAGCAGGCAGGCGGAACGGCAAAGCTGTCAAACGTGAGTTTTGAAGAAACAAACGCCGCATTACAGGCATTAGCACAAAGTGGAAAATATGGAGCTGAAGCAGGGGTAGGATTACGAAATGTGCTTATTAAGATGAATGCCCCAAGTGCATTATCGGGCAAGGCAACAAAAATGTTAGAGTCCTATGGCGTAAATATGCAAAAAGTTTCGTATATTTGCGAAAAGCGTTATTAAACATAAAGTTTCGGCTTTTTTAGTCGCTACTTCGTTTATACGAGACCGTTCTCTGCAAGCTGAAAAACCAACCGCACAAAGCAAAGAGTGCTATCGCACACATTGCTTTGTGCCAACGCTGAAAATAAAAATGAATAAATGTTACTAACGATAACAACGACATATAAAAACGCAACTGATTTAGGGTTTTTACTTCATAAACATCCTGATAAATTACAGACTATTGATTTAGCTGTTGGAAAAGCACACATTTTCTATCCTGAAAGTAGTGTGGAAAAAACGACTGTCGCATTATTACTCGATATTGATGCCATTGATATGGTCCGAGGAGTGAGAAATCTTTCGGGTAAAGGATTTTCGCTTGGGCAATATGTAAACGACAGACCTTATGTCGCTTCATCCTTTATGAGTGTTGCTCTTTCTAAAGCATTTTCAACTGCAATGAATGGAAAATGCAAAAACAAACCCGAATTGGTGGATGTTGAAATGCCTTTTGAGGTTAAAATATCTGTGCTCCCAGCTCCAAAAGGAGGCGAATTATTAATCAGAAAACTGTTTGAACCTTTAGGGTATCAATTAGATGTTGAAAGACATCAATTAGATGAAAAATTCACAGAATGGGGCGATAGTAAATATTACACAGTTTCATTAACTAATACTATTAGATTACAGGACTTGCTTTCTCATCTTTACGTTTTGATTCCCGCGTTGGATAATGACAAACATTACTTTGTTAGCCAAAACGAAATAGACAAACTTTTGGAAAAAGGAAAAGGTTGGTTGGAAAATCATCCCGAGAAAGAACAAATCACCAAAAGGTATTTAGTCAATCTCAATTCACTATCTCGTCAAGCTTTAGAACGACTCAATGAAGGACTTGAAACAGAAGATAGCGAAGAAGAAATTTCACAAGAAGTAAAAGAGAGAAAAGAAACACTTCATCAACAGCGATTAAAATTAGTTTTGAATAAATTAAAAGAATCAGGAGCTAAAAAAGTTATTGATTTAGGTTGTGGAGAAGGAAAATTAATCCGAATGATGTTAAAAGAAAAACAATTTCAAAACATCACAGGTATGGATATTTCCTATTCCGAATTAACCAAGTGCAAAGAACGACTGCATTGGGACGAAATGGCTCCGAGACAAAAAGAAAGAATCGACTTGTTTCAAGGAGCTTTAACATACAAAGACAAAAGATTAGAAGGTTTTGATGCTGCTGCAATTGTGGAAGTTATCGAGCATATGGATGAAAACAGATTGAAATCATTTGAACGAGTGGTTTTTGAATTTGCCAAACCTAAAAACGTAATTCTAACAACCCCAAATGGTGAGTATAATGTGATGTATGAAAATTTGGATGCAGGAACAATGCGACATACCGACCATAGATTTGAATGGACAAGACAAGAGTTTGAAAATTGGGCAAATCAAGTCGCAGAAAATAATAATTATACGGTGCAATTTTCTCCAATCGGAGAAGAAGATGAAAAAGTAGGAGCACCTTCACAAATGGCAATATTTGAATATGGAAATTAAAATACCTGAATTATCATTGGTTTTGCTCATTGGTGCTTCAGGCTCAGGGAAAAGCACTTTTGCAAACAAATACTTTAAAAAACACGAAGTCGTTTCATCTGATATTTGCAGAGGAATCGTTTCGAATGATGAGAACAGCCAAGCAGCCACAGGTGATGCTTTTGATTTACTGAATTTCATCATTGCAAAAAGACTTAAAAACGGTCTTTTAACTGTTGTAGATGCTACTAATATTCAGAAAGAATCAAGAAAAAAACTCATCAACTTAGCAAGAGAATATCACACATTGCCTGTTGCCATTATCTTGGACTTGCCACAAAGAGTTTGCGAAGACAGAAACAAAAAACGTGATGACAGAAACTTTGGCGAACACGTAATCCGTCAGCAAAAACAACAACTCAAGCGTTCGTTTAAAGGTCTAAAAAGAGAAGGCTTTCGTAAAATCTACAAGTTTAGTTCAGAAGAAGAAATCGCAGAAATCACTCATATTACTCGTGAAAAATTATACAATGACAAAAAAGACTTGCACGGTCCTTTTGACATTATTGGAGATATTCACGGTTGTTATGATGAAACCATTGAACTACTTGAAAAACTGAATTATCAAATTTCTACGGTTTCTGATAATGGAAAAAATTATGGAATAGAAGTAACACATCCTAAAAACAGACAAGTTATTTTCCTTGGAGACTTGGTTGATAGAGGATCTAAATCACCACAGGTTTTAAAACTTGTTATGAGTATGATAAGAAGTGGAGTTGCACTTTGCGTTCCAGGAAATCACGATTTAAAACTTCAAAAGAAACTAAACGGGAAAAATGTTCAGTTAAAACACGGTTTAGCTGAAACAATGGAACAGTTAGAACAAGAATCAGAAGAATTCAAAGAAGATGTAAGAGAGTTTCTTTATAGTCTAATTTCTCACTACATTTTAGACAATGGAAAATTAGCCGTTGCCCACGCAGGAATTAAAGAAGAAATGCAAGGCCGTGGTTCGGGTGCAGTTCGTTCATTTTGTTTGTATGGAGAAACTACAGGAGAAATTGATGAATTTGGATTACCTGTTCGCTACAATTGGGCATCAGAATACAGAGGAAAGGCAAAAGTTGTTTATGGACACACGCCTGTTCCAAAAGCTGAATGGCTCAATAAAACGATAGATATTGATACAGGTTGTGTGTTCGGTGGAAAATTAACAGCCTTGCGTTATCCCGAAGAAGAATTGGTTTCAGTACAAGCAAAAAAAGTCTATTGCGAACCTGTAAAACCTTTGCTAATAAAATCTGAATCAAATTTAAGTCATCAACAAGAATATGACGATTTATTAAATATTGATGATGTTATAGGTAAACGAATTGTTCAAACTCGCTTACGAAATAATCTAACTATTCGAGAAGAAAACTCAATTGTGGCCATAGAAGTAATGAGTCGTTTTGCCATTAATCCAAAATGGTTGATTTACTTACCTCCTACTATGTCGCCTTGTAGCACAAGTGAATTACCAAACTATTTAGAACACCCACAACAGGCAATCAATTATTATAAAAAAAGAAATATTGAAAAAATAGTTTGTGAAGAAAAACATATGGGTTCTCGTGCGGTTTTGGTAGTTTGCAAAGACGAACAAACCGTTTTAGAACGTTTTGGAATTGAAAATGAAGGTATAGGAATCTGTTATACTCGAACAGGGAGAAACTTTTTTAATGATGAAAATATTGAAAAAGAGTTTTTAAACCGAGTTCAAAAAGCCTTGACGAACTCTAACTTTTGGGAAAAACATAAAACAGATTGGGTTTGCTTAGATGCAGAATTAATGCCTTGGTCTGCAAAAGCACAAGCATTATTAAAAGAACAATACGCAGCAGTTGGAACATCAGCAAAAAATGCGTTGACAGAAGTTGAGGATGTATTGCAGCAAACCTCTAACAGAAACATTGAAGGAATTGACACACTTCTTAATAAATACAGTAACAAACGTAAGTCAATAGATAAATTTATCGATTCTTATAGAAACTACTGTTGGAATGTAGAAAGCATTGAAGATTTTAAGCTTGCTCCGTTTCACATTTTAGCAACAGAAGGGCAAGTTCACGTAGATAAAAATCACGAATGGCATATGGAAAACATCAAAGAAATATGCTTGGCAGATGAAGCCATTTTTAGAATTACACCATATAAAATTATTGACACTCAAAATGAGGAAAGTATAAGTTCAGCAACCCAATGGTGGACTGAACTGACAGAAAAAGGTGGCGAAGGAATGGTCGTAAAACCATTTGACTTTATAAGCTATGGGAAAGAAGGACTTCTGCAACCTGCTGTAAAATGTAGAGGAAGCGAATATTTAAGAATTATTTATGGAGCAGAATACGATACTCCAGAAAATATGGAGAGACTTAAAAACAGAGGACTTTCTAAAAAACGTTCATTAGCATTAAGAGAATTTACCTTAGGAATTGAAGGACTGGAAAGATTTGTAAGAAAAGAACCTTTAAGACGAATTCACGAAAGTGTATTTGGAGTTTTGGCTTTGGAAAGTGAGGAAGTTGACCCAAGGTTATAGCCAACGCAATGTTCAAGCACATTACAATCCTCGTTCCTGCGGTTGCAAAGAGTTTTCACGCCAAGGCTAAAAACAAACGGAATGAAAAAAGCCAGCAGAGAACAATGTGTACAAGTAATAGCGGTTTAGGTGATAAAACGACAGTATAAACATAAAACAAAAGTCAGTGCAAAACCGAAAGGTTCGTGAGTAGAAATCCGCTACTACTCATACACTAGACCGTTATGTGCAAGTGAAAAGAACGAAATACAACATTGAAAACCTGACTATAAAAATTATAAAAAACGGATAGAAAATATTAACTCTTTGATTGAAGGTAAGTGCAAGAAAAAAATAGTTTTGCCAACACGTTTCTGCCCTTTGGGACAGTTAGGGTAGCCATCGCACAATAGCACATTTGGTTTTTTCCTTCCCATAACCCAAGCAAAAAAACCAAAAGAGCTATTCTTTCCAACGCTCACAGACTGTTAATAACTTTGAGAGAATTTAATCTCAGAAAGTGCAAATTAAATCATTAAACTTGACTATTTTTGTCAAAAGAAATTTATCAAGAGATATATCACAAATGAAAAACGACAAATCAACAGGAGAATTACTTCGGGGAAAAAGAGAAGAAAAAGGCTTACTTCTTCGGCAAGTAGCAGCTAAACTTGACATTGATACTGCAATTCTTAGTAAGATTGAGAGAAGCGAAAGAAAAGCAAGTAAAGAACAGATAATAAAACTGGCTGAAATACTTGATTTGAAGGAAGAAGATTTACTTGTTCAATATTTGAGTGAAAAAATCTTATGCGAGATTAAAGATGAAGAACTTGGGCAAAAAGCATTAAAGGTTGCCGAGCAAAAAATGAAATACATAAGCAAAAATAAAAGCTGAAATTGATGGAATTAAAATTAGAACTATTAGAATATCAGGCAACCGCAATTAAATCGGTTGTGAATGTATTTGACGGAAACGACAAAAACACATTTGATAATGCTTGTGCGGATGGTATTCGTTCAAATATTTGTTCACTCTCAAACGAACAATTAACCGAAAACATTAAATCAATTTTGCTTGAAAACGGAATTGATGAAGAAGTTGCAAAACTTGAAGAGGCTCCTGAATTGACTATTGAAATGGAAACTGGAACAGGGAAAACCCTTGTTTACATTAAGTCCATTTACGAAATGTTCAAGCATTACGGATTTACAAAATTCATTATTCTTGTTCCTTCGGTTGCAATTCGACAAGGAGTTTTAAGCACTCTCTCAACTTTTGAAAAACAACTAGAAGAAATTTATGGATTTACACCTAAAGCGTTTGAATACAATAGTAAACGACTGAACAAAGTAACCAACTTTGTTGAGGAACAGCATCCACAAATAATGGTAATGACTTTAGCTTCTTTTAACTCGGAAGATAAAATTTTGAACCAAGCCAAAAGAGAAGATTTATTTGCAAACATTCCATTTATTGAAGCCATCGGACGAACAAATCCAATAATTATAATGGATGAGCCGCAAGAGGGAATGGACACAGCAAACTCCATCAAACAAATTGCAAAACTTAATCCTTTATTTAAAATCCGATATTCGGCAACTCACAAAGTTGCAAAAAACAAGACGTATCGTTTAACGCCTTACGATAGTTACAAACAAGGATTGGTAAAAAAGATTGAAGTTTTAACTGTTACAGAAAAAAATGATGAAGCCACTTTAAAACTGGAACTTTCTGAAACTAAAAACGGAAAAAATCCTATACAAGCAAAAATTAAAGCTTGGCATCAATTAGCAAGCGGGAAAATTGAATTTAAAAACACAAAATGGTTAAAAGATGGAGATAACTTAGGGAAAGTAACTAATAATCCGAGTTATTTAAAATATACCATAAGCAGGATAAACAAAAGTTTAAGAACAGGTAAATGGTCAGTAAGTTTTCATAATGGAGTTGAGATTTTTGAAAAACAAGCTTCTGGTAATGTGCAAAGTATTTGGACTTTACAATTAGAATGGCTTATTGTTCGACACTTTACAAAAAAACAAAAACTACAAGAAAAAGGCATAAAATGCCTTTCACTTATTTTTATTGATAAAGTTGCGAACTATGTAGGTGATGACCCAATTATCAAAAATCTTTTCATTGAAAAATATAAAGAAATATATCCTGAGTTTCATGGCAACAAAGAGCCATCAGCAGAACATATTGAGGTGATTCAAGGTTCGTATTTTGCCAAGACTACTAAAAACGAATTTACTGATAATGAAACATCAATGCGAAAAAACAAAGATGTTTTTGACGCAATCCTAAAAGACAAAGAGGGTTTGCTAAGCTATGGCGAATCTGTTTCAAATAAAATTGAATTCATCTTCTCGCACTCTGCTTTGGGCGTTGGTTGGGATAATCCTAATATTTTTAATATCGCAACATTAAGCAATTCTTTTTCTGAAATTAAAAAACGTCAAGAAATTGGCAGAGGTTTACGAATATGTGTTGATACTAACGGACAGCGTATTTATGACAAATTAAATGTAGATAATGCTGAAAGAATTAACCAACTGACAGTAATTCCAAATGAAACCTATGAGACTTTTGTAACACAATATCAAGAGGAAATAAAAGAGGCTTATGGAGATTCTGGTGCAGGTGCAGGAATGACCCACACACACAAAGGAGAAAAACAAAATGAAATCCATTTTAAACGTAGCGAGAATGACACTATTAATAAAGCTTTTAAACGATTCTGGAATGCTTTAGCTAAGAAAACAAATTATACCGTAGGTTTTGATGAAGAATCACTGATTAAAAGGAGTAAAGAGGCTTTGAATAAAATTGAAATTGCTGATTATGTAGCAGAAGTAAGTAGCAGAACTATTGGTTCTATTACCGAAGAAGGGATTGAAGATGTGTATGGAGGTAAAGAGAATTACAAACTGAAAGCTTATTTTTCAGCATTAGATTTAGTAGAAGAACTAAGTGAAAGCACAGGACTAAGCTATAAAACAACAGTTGAAATAATTAAAGAAACAAATCACGAAAATTTCGCTAAAAACCCACCTCAATTTATTCATCAAGCATCTGCTTTAATTAAGAATATTGAGTTAGAAGAAATGATAAGAGGATTGAACTATCATTTGACAGACGAAACTTTTTCCTTTGAATTTAACGATTTTGTAAAACAAGTACCATACGGTGCTTATAGAGATACGCCCAATAGAGGTTTTTATAATAGAATGCTGACTGACAGTGATGTTGAGAGAGATTTTGCATTGGGGGCAGATGTAGATGATGAAATTATTTGTTTTATGAAACTCCCTGCTTATTACAAAATCCCAACTCCTATTGGCAATTATAATCCCGATTTTGGAATTGTAATGAAACGTAAAAGTTTAAGGGATGGAAAAGAAAGCGAGTTTTATTTTGTGATAGAAACCAAAGGAACAAACGACATCAACGATAAAAAAGCACTAAAAGAAAGTGAGATTTATAAAATTGAATGTGCCTTAAAGCATTTTGCCACATTAGGAGTAGAAGTACAATACAAAGCACCTGTTAAAGATTATCAATATTTTAAAACAGAGGCTAACAAAAACATTAACGCATTAATTGAAGAAGCATAATGAGCAACGATAAAAAACATACGGAGAACCCAATAAAAAACGTACAATCACACGATTGGAATCAAGAAAGATTGGAGCAACTAAAACAGCTAATGCCAGACCTTTTTACCAATGATGGCGAACTAAACATAGACGAACTCAAAAAAGTTATTGACCCACAAAGCGTTAATGAAACCGAGCGTTACGAATTCCGTTGGTTTGGTAAAAGCAATGCAAAGCGAGAAGCATTTACCCCAACTGATGCTACACTTGTTTATGATGAAGCAAGAAGTGTAAACCCCACCGAAAGCGAAAACCTGATTATTGAGGGCGAAAACCTGAACGTACTTAAATTATTAAGTAACAGTTACCGTGAACAAGTAAAGTGTATTTACATTGACCCACCTTACAATACAGGAAAGGACTTTGTGTATTCTGATAGTTGGAAAAAAGATAAAGCCGAATACTGGGAAGATGCAGAAATAACTGAAAATGGTTATAAGATTGACACCAATGTAGAAACTGATGGTCGCTTTCATAGCAATTGGCTGAATATGATGTATAGCCGTTTGCTTATTGCTCGTCAATTGCTCCGTGAAGATGGAGTTATTTTTATCTCTATAGACGATAATGAAGTACATCATTTACGTAAATTGTGCGATGAAGCCTTTGGGGAATATAATTTTGTAGCTCAATTTGTTTGGAAAAGTAGGCAGAATAAAGATAATAGAAGCACAACAGGAGCATCTAATGACCACGAATACGTAATTTGTTATTCGAAAAATAATGAAAAAAAAGCATTAAAAGGAAGTGAACGAAAAACAGAACAGTATTCAAACCCAGATAATGATGATAGAGGAAAATGGGCAAGTGGTAATATGGTTGGCATATTACCTGAACATTTAAGGCCTAATTGCCACTACGATTTAGTTCATCCAAATACGGGTGTGAATTATGGTAAACCTAAAATGGGATGGAGATACGATAAAAACACAATGAATCGTCTAATTGAAGAAAATCGGATATTGTGGCCAAAAGAAAAAATAGGAAGACCAAGAAGAAAAGTGTTTTTAAGCGATTTAAATGATAATTTTACAGGATTTTCTTCGATTATTGGCGAAAACATATTTACAAGAAGTGGTACAAGGGAGATTGATGATTTATTTAATTTTAGGGCTTTTGATTTTCCAAAACCTTCAGAAATTATTCGTGAGATTATTAATCAAGTTTTAGAGGATGGAGATTTGTTTTTAGATTTTTTCGCAGGCTCTGGTCCTACAGGACAAGCTGTTGTTGATATAAATCAACAGAATGGAAGATTAATCAAATATATCTTAGTACAACTACCAGAACAAATAGACCAAAAAAGTGAAGCCTACAAAGCAGGCTACAAAAAAATTAGCGACATTACAATAGAGCGTAACAAACGAGTAGTTGAAAAAATAATCAAAGAAAAGAAAGAGGCAACCCCTGATTTATTTAGCGGAGATAAAAAAGAGGATTCTTTAAAAGGCTTAGGTTTTAAAGTGTTTAAACTTCAAAAATCAAACTTCCCAAGAGTTGAGTTTGCCCCCGACCCTGAAAAATCAGAAGAAGAAAATATTGAGCTACTCGGAAAATATATCAAAGACAAAGAAACCCAATTGGTTTCTGCTTTCAATAAAGACGAATTGGTTACCGAAATATTAATCAAAAACGGTTTCAAACTCAATTACACCTTAACCAAACAAGAAGAATTCAAGAAAAATGAAATTCTGTTTGCTACAGATGGAGACAAAGAAACGCTAATCTCTTTAGATGTAGTTATTGCAGACGAAACTGTAGAACATTTCAAAACCCATACCGACCAAAAACTCATAGTTCTGGAACGTGCCTTAGACACCACAAAAAAATGGAATCTAAAACACGCTATGGGCGATAATTTTAAGGCGTTTTAAAATGAGTAGTATTCCAAATATATCAGCAATAGATTTATTCTGTGGAATTGGTGGTTTGTCGTATGGACTACGTAAAGCTGGCATTAATGTAAAAGCAGGTATTGATATTGACACATCGTGTAAATACACTTATGAGAGCAATTGTGCAGCACCATTTATAAACGAAAGTGTAGAAAATATAAATGTAGAATTTTTAAAAGATTATTTTAAAGATGCAGATGTGAAATTACTTGCTGGCTGTGCACCTTGTCAGCCATTTTCATCATACACTTATAAAAACGACAAAAAACAGGATAAAAGATGGGGGTTGTTATATGAGTTTTCAAGGTTAATTGATGAAACCACCCCTGACATAGTAACAATGGAAAATGTTCCAACTTTACTAAATTTTAAAACTGCTCCTGTGTTTTTTGATTTTGTGGAACATTTAGAAAATAAAGGATATAAAGTTTGGTACAATGTAGTTTATGCACCTGATTATGGTATTCCTCAAAAAAAGGAAGCGTTTGGTTTTATTAGCATCTAAATTTGGGGAGATATCATTAATTAAGCCTACACATACACCAAAAGAATACAAAACAGTGAAACAAGCAATAGGTCATTTACCTAAAATATCAGATGGAGAGTATTATGAAAAAGATATAATTCATAAGACTGCAAAACTTTCTGAATTAAATATTAGAAGAATTAAGCAATCTAAACCAGGAGGCACTTGGAAAACAGACTGGGATGATGACTTAAAATTGGCTTGTCATATTTCAGAGAAAGGAAAGAGCTATGGTAGTGTATATGGACGAATGAAATGGGATGAACCATCTCCAACAATGACTACATTTTGTAACGGTATTGGTAACGGTCGTTTTGGACACCCTGAGCAAAACAGAGCACTATCACTACGTGAAGCAGCTATTTTGCAAAGTTTCCCTGAATCATATCAATTTACCGACAAATTAGAGAACTTAAAATCAGGGGCAATTGCAAAACATATTGGAAATGCTGTTCCGCCTAAACTTGGAGAAGTGATAGGAATTAGTATTATTAATCACATTAAAGAGAATAAAAATGGTAAAAAAAGTAAATTCTCAGCAGAGGAGGAACAAGAAAAGATAATTGACCAGTTTAAAGAAAAATCAAAATTGTATGAATATCGTACAAAAGACTATGCTTTTGAAGTTATTCTGTCAAAGTTTGGATAGGAAGATGACGAAGATGCGACACTTTATGTTCCAGATTATCAAAGAGAGTTTGTATGGAAAAATGACAAAAAGGCCAAGTTTATAGAATCTGTTTTATTAGGGATGCCATTAACACCTTTTTTGGTGTCTGACACTGAATTAGGTAGAATGGAAATTATTGATGGTTCTCAGCGAATTAGGACATTAATACAATTCTATAACAATGGGTTTAGTTTGAGAAAACTTGAAAAATTAGACACTCTAAACAGTGCAAAGTTTAAGGATTTACCTATCCACTTACAACGTTTTCTTATAAATCAAGATTTTAGAATTATTGTTGTTGATGATGCTCAGGAAACTATTCGCCAAGATTTATTTGAAAGGATTAATACAACAAGTGAAGGATTGACAGATTCTGAAATTCGTAAAGGTTCATTCTCTGGGTCATTTTATGATTGCTAAGTTCAATTAGTAAATGCAATTTTTTGGGAGGAAGATTTAAATATTTTTCGGAAAAAGGGAAAGAAAAAATATTCTTTCCTCTTTTTACCGAAT
>FUHQ01000010.1_pt1 | contig 17856 bp, 29 predicted proteins | sample 1003131 | NCBI WGS metagenome assembly FUHQ01 (sample SAMEA4075884, study PRJEB14783) | cnidarian metagenome | reverse complement strand
CAAGTATATAGTAAAGTACTTATTATTAACAAATTAACCTGCATACAATTTTGCATACAATTTTGCATACATTTTTTTTTGCATACAATTTTTAAAAGAAAAACAAGCGTTTTAACCTTAAAAACGACTAAATTATAAAAGCCTCTAAAAATTTTAAGAGGCTTTTTTTTGTTGTTTTTATAAAAAGAAATACCCCAAAGAAGCAGAAATTACACCATTTCTGTAAGAACTACCGTCCTTTGTTTTTGAAGTGTTGCTAAGACCTAAATTGTATCTTACTCCAAAATCAAAACCCTTTTTTAGCTTGTAGCCTAATCCAACATTTAAACCAAAATCAAAATCTTTTATATATTCGTCTATATTATATTTACTTGTTGTAGTATTTTCCAATCTTCCTGTACTTGGGTATGTAGTTGTATGTGTTTTTCTTTCGCCACTTGTTGTCATTACAAATCCGAATTGAAAACCGCCTGTAATGTTCAACCCTCTTGTTGCGTAAAATTTAGCCATAATAGGTATATTCAAATAATCTATGTTAATAGTTCTTGTTTCTTGAACATAGTAATTACTTGTTACTCCTCCGTCAAAATCCCAAAACACCTCTGTTCCTTGTTGCGAGTATAATAACTCTCCTTGTAACGAAATTTTATCATTTATTTTAAATTCAGTCATAAAACCACCGTGAAAACCTAACATATATCTTATTCTTTCCCCTTTTGAAAACATTACATCAGAAGTGTTAAAAGTAGGTGCGTTTGCCCCTGCTTTTAAACCTAAGCTAAATTGAGCGTTAGCGGTTAAAAAACCAAGCGTAAAAAACGCTAAAAAAAGTACTTTTTTTCCTTTTGTAATAATTGTAATAATTGTCTTCATTTTTATTTAAAATTTAAAATTAATATTCTATTTAAGTTTATCTATTAGTTTATTTATCTGTTCATCTTTTTGATTTAACAGGTTTAATATTTTATCTAATTGTTTTTCTTTTTTTTCGAGCAAAACTAAGCAATCATTTATTTGTTGTGGTGGCTTTATTTTATTGGAATTTCCTACTATATTATGCCCTTTGCCTGTGTTTTGTGTAATTTCTTTTAGCATTTCGCCTGTTCCTGTAAGTAGCCATTCCAAATTTAAGTTAGGGTAAAGCTCTAATATTTTAATCATTTTATCCTTACCTATATTATTTTTTATACTATTTATATAGCCATTTGATGCCTCAATACTCTTTTCAAAGTTAGTTATTGACATTTTCTCACTTTTTATAAAAATTTTTATTCTTTCTTTTACACTCAAAATCAATATTTTATAAAATTTATTAGACAAAAACTCTATTTTTTTGCTATAATTAGAGAAAAAGTCTATATATTTGTACCACAAATCTACAATACAAAATTATGATACATATTAATAACACAAATTTACAACACAAATTTGTATTAAAAAAGCAAATTTTACAAAAGTTAAAAGACACTACACTTTTAACCTTTATTTCTGTAGATACCGGAATTAAATTTACCACACTAAAAAGACAGGTAAAAGAAAACCACGAGTACCTAACGTTATATGCTGTTTTGTATAGTATTTCCCAACGACTTAACAAGCCTATTAATAGCTTAATCTGTTCGCAAAAAGACTACTAATTTAGTATTAAAAACAATTAATGTGCCACAAATCTACAATACTAAAAAAGAAAAGCATTTACACACACAATCTAAGAGATTTAAACGATAACTTTTTTATTGAAGAGTTGCAATGGTTTGATATTAAAGAGTTAGAAAAACTATTGATTTCACAACCTAAAAAAAACGAAAATGCCACTGTGAAAATGGCGTACTCTTTAACAGAAGAATTAAAGAAAAACATAAAATCTTTTGCAACAAAAACGCAAATTAAAAAAGCATTGGTTCTTGCTAAAAACAGAGAACCTTTAAAAATTGAAGGATTTGATTTTTAACGGTCAAATTTTAAACACAAAAACAGATGAATGATTATCAATTAACACCAAAACAGCTTTACGAAGAAACAAACGACGGCTTAGATATTATTCATAAATATTTCCCTATTTCTGTTGGTTGTGAGCGTTCCTCTAAGCACAAGTTTAAGTTTCGTTCTGAAAAAACGGCAAGTGCTACATTATATCATAACGGTAAGCATTGGATAATCAAAGATTTTGGCGGTAATAGTTACGATGCCGTAAATGCTGTAATGTATCTTACCGGACTTGAGTTTTACGAAACTTTGCAAAATTTATATGCGGAGTTTGGCGTTTCGGCAAATGATAAAACAGTTTATGCTCCTAACTTAGAATTTAAAGAAAATAAGAAAAAGCACCCTGCAAATTATTTTAAAATTACCCCAAAAAAAGAATATGAAAGTTTAGATTATTTTGGCAAACTCGTTACTTCTGAAATTGCCGAAAGATACAATGTTTTTGAGGTAGAAAAATACGAAAGAATTACAAAGAAAGAGGGTAAGCTATTAATAACAAATAGCACGGATAAATACCCCATATTTGCCTATTCAAACAACTTAAAAAAGTGGGCAAAAACCTACCAACCTGCGGAGTTTAAACGAAAAAACAAGGAGGGTAAAACGGTTAATTTTAAACACGGTTATTTAGGTAAAAAAGACAATGATTATATTCACGGTTTAGACTACTTATTAGAAAATGTAAACGAAGAAGAAATAAACAGTTTATTTGATGAATTAAGCAGAACTAAAATAAAAAGCACCCGTGAGGATATTTTAAACGAAATTAAGGAACTGCAAGTAAAAAATGTAATTATTTGTTCCGGAGGTTCTGACGGTTTAAACGTTGCCTCGCTTTCTGATGATTATTTTCCTATTTGGTTTAATTCGGAGGGTCAGTTTATTACTTACGAGCAGTACCAACGCATTAATAAGCTATGTCAAAATTTTTATAATTTACCCGATATTGACGATAGCGGAATAAGGTATGCCCATACCCTCGCAAATAAATATTGGAACTTAAAAACTATTTGGCTACCAAGCCATAAAATGCCTAAAAATGGTAAAGATTTTAGAGATTGGCTAAATTTTTACAGCCAAGCGGATAAAAACACGATTTACCGCCAATTTGAAAACCTTAAAAGAGTTGCTTTAAAATGCAATTTCATTGATATAAACGATAAGGGCGTACATAAAGTAAACTTGTCAAATTTTCAATATTTTTTAAATGTCAATAATTACTATTCATACCGTCAAGAGTTGAATTATCAAGAAGATAACAACGAAAATACATCTATCCTTGTCAAAATAGATAACAATGTAGTTTCTGTTCCCGAAAGTTCGCAAGTGCTTAATTTTACTATAGACTATTTAAAAGATAAAGGCGTTGATTTAAACGTTTTGAATCTAATAAAACGTGCAAGAGCTTTTCAAACGGCGGAACTAAAAACGATAAAAAATAAAACTTTAGATTTTAAAAATTATACCGCTAATTCACAACTCTTTTATTTTAAAAATGGTAGTGTAGAAATAACCGCAGATAAAATAGATTTTATTTCTAAAAATGAAAATAAGAGCAATAAATATGTTTGGGAGAAAAAAGTAATAACTAACAATTTTAAGAAGTTAGATAAATTCTTTGAATATTACAGAGACGATAGCGGCAAAAATCGTATAAAAATTCTTTATAAAAATTGCGATTTTATGAATTATCTAATAAACGGTAGCCGTGTATATTGGCGTAAAGAAATTGAAGAGCCGTTTGATACGGTAAACGAACAGGAAGCATACCGCAAGGCAAATTTATTTACTTTAAACGGCAAATATTTAACAACAGAAGAACAAATTACGCAAGAACAACACTTTTTAAACAAGTGCTTTGCGTTGGGATATTTGCTACATCGCTTTAAACGTGAAGATTTTGCGAAATTCGTGTATATAATGGACGACACGGTAAAAGAAAGTGATGATGATGCTAACGGAGGAACGGGTAAAAGTTTATTAATTAGAGGTTTAAAAGAGATTTTAAATGTATTTTATATTGACGGAAAAGATACCAATTTAACAAATAATAACCACTTATTAGGAGGGCTTAAAAAAGACCACGATATTTTAAATATTGAAGACGGAAGTAAGTCATTAACTTTTGATTATTTTTATAATAAAGTTACAGGCGATGTTGATATTAACCCAAAACAACGGCAAGGACACACTTTAGATTTTAACGATAGCCCTAAGTTTGTCGGGACGTTTAATTATGGAATGAACAAAAATAGGGGTTCAGATTTACGCCGTGTATTGTTCGTATCTTTTGGCGACTATTACCACGCCCATACAGACAGATTTAACAACGAGCGTAAAGTTTCAGATGATTTCGGTTATCAACTTTTTCTTGATTGGAACACAACGCAATACAACGAGTTTTATAATTTTTTAATGCAATGTTGCCAGTTATACCTTGCCAATATGCGTAATGAATTTAAAGCTCCGATGGATAACATTACAGTTAATAATTTAAAGGCACAAATTGGCGATAATTTTATAGAATGGGCAGAAGATTATTTTTCAGATGATGCAGTATTTAATAAAAATATTATCCGGAAGGAAATGGTTGATTCATATATTGAAGGTGTTGGTAAAAAATCCGCCTTTGGCCCCGGAAGATTTAAAAAATCCGTAGAAAAGTTTTGCAACTTAAACGGTTGGGTTTTTAATCCAAAACGTTTCAGAAATTCACAGGGCAAAATACAAATAACCGTTTACAAAGAGGGTACACAAAAAAAAACAAGTAAAGAATGTTTTTACATAGAAAATTTAAAAGATAACGAACAATCAAAACCTTTAAACGATGGCAGTATTGAAGTTGAATTTTAAAGCAATGCGGTGGTGTTGGGAAAACGGTATAAGAGTACTACCAAAGCCTATTGATAATGCAGGGCGTATCTTAAAAATAATCGTGGAGCGAAATAAAAACCAAGAGTTGGGCGAAAAAACCTATACCAATAGTACTGTTTACTCTAAAATAAACGAGTTATATACATATTTTTTTGAAAAAGAAAAAAAAGAGTTATGAAAAAGGAAAGCGACAAAGAAACTATAATTATTGATTGTTTTTTAACAAGTTACGACAACAGAACACTTGCCGTTGCAAAAAAATGTAATGTTAGTTTTAGTGTAGCAGACAGAGTTATTAATAAATATTTAAACAAAAAAAGTTTAGAAGTTCAAAAGTTAAAAAAAAATGAAACGAGTAAATAAACACAAAGAGTTACAACGCTATCAGCAACAATTAAAAGCCTTGCAAAAAGCCGATGATTACACGCACGAACAGAAAGCAATGCTTGAAGATATTTATAATCGTAAAATAAAATCTTTACGAAAAATCGTATTAGAAATAAATAATAAGAATGAAAAATGAAGAATGAAAAATGAAGAATGAAAAATGAAGAATTAAAAATTAAAAGCCGTTAGCCGTTAGCTAAAAATTAACAATGAAGAATTAACAACTAACAACCAAAAGCTAACAGCCAAAAACAAAAAAAGATGAAAAAACACAAATTCAGAATAAGTATAAAATGGCATAAAAACGATAATGGTGGCGATGTTAGATCTATAACAATAATGTACAAGAATGAAACCGACAAAAAAGCCAAAATAAATAAAATATTAACAGATTTCAGAACCAAACCAATGGATATAGGCGAACATAAGGGACAGGTTCCTTACTCCGTAAGCACCACTATTCCAGATTTTAGCAAGAGATGGTTCGGATATTAAATAAAAAAAATGAAGAATGAAGACGGAAGACAGAAGTTGAGAAACAAAAAACAGCTAACAGCCAACAGCCAACAGCCAAAAGCTAAAAAAAATAGTAATCAAAATTTATAATAAAAATGAAAATCAAAGAAAACAAAAGCGGTAGTATTATGCTACTTGACGACAACGAGGTATTACAACATATTTTACCTAAAAATTATTATGTTCACAAGCACCCCACTATTTACAATGCAGTGCTTATAAGTAGTAGTTCTGATAATATGGACGTGCAAAATGGTATAGTTGTTCGTTTATCGGAAGTTACGCAAATAGGAAATGATACGTTTAAAATTAGTTTAAGTTCATTAATGAAAAAGTTAAATAATTTTTCTACTAAAATTTATCCAAAAATAAAGGGAATGCCTGACGAGTACGGGGAATTTTTAGTTATTAAAAATTACGAGGAGTTTTTGTCTTTTGGTAAAAAATACGGTAAGAAACACGAGTTTTTGGACGTTTCAGGAAATGTTTCGTCAGTTTCATATTCGTGTAAATTTTCAAAGTTTAAGGTACGTATTTTTGAAGAGTTTAAATATTTTCAAAATAGTACTGTTGTTCTTTATTCTCTTATTGGTTATGTTCTTGATTTTTACAATAACGAAATTCCAAAAGAACGGTTTAAGATGTTTAAAGATGTTGCAAAACTTTATAATTACGACACCGAAAATCAATTAAAAGGATTTTTTTATGGTTCATTGCAAGAAATAGCTCACAAATCGTTTATTAGTTTAAAAAATGTAGATGAACTTTTATCTTTTGCTGGGTTATGGGTACGCTTCCCTCAAACGCCACAAAGGGTTAGATTTACTGATGTTAATTCTGTTTTATTTAACAAAGTTAAAGAACTTTATTATCAAATAGCATTTAAAGGTACTTCTGTTGAGATTCGTTTTTACTATACGTATTACACAACGTCAAATCTTGCTGGAAAAGAAAAAACACTTGCCGTTAAGATTTTAGGGCCCGAAAAAAATGTTTTTAAAATTCCTTTTGAAAAGCATTGTAAACAATTCAATTACGATGCAAACGGAAAATTAACAAGTACAGAATATATTAATTGTTAGTTTAAAAATGACAAAATCTAAACTTTTTAAAGACTTGAATTTTTTACCAATAAATGAATTACGTAAAAAAGTTAATGAGGTAATTGCGTTTAATCGTAATTTAAGTTTGGATAAAGCAAAATATAAAAAAATTATCCGCCCCAATGAACTGGAACAGATTAAAACGTTTTTTGGAGTGGAATTGTAATTGAAAAACAAATGAGTTTAAAAAACAAAAAATATTTCGTATGTTTGCATTGACTTACATACTTGACGGCGGAGTAACCCGCCTAATATTATTATTAGTAGCGGGATTTTTTATATCCGTTACTTAAATATATGGTTCAGTACCCCCTCGTACATTTATAATAGATGTACTGCCGTCAAGGTGTAAGTCAGAGGGAAAGGCTGAACCTCTTTTTATTTCAGCTTACAAACAAATATTATCTGTAATGACTTACACAGAAAACACTTGTTTTAACGGGAATAATAGTACCGAACAAACAACGCCAACGGCACGTAACGCTGTAACGCTTAAAGAATTTTTAATTGAAAAGAACGCCAAAAATATGGCGTATGCTTTTATTTTAGAATTTGATTTGTTAGATGATTTTATTGAATTTTGCAACGCAAATGCGGATATTCAAGACGTGTATAATTATTGTATAACAGTTTTGTTAGATAAAGCAAATTTGTAAAATTCTATTAAAAAAAACACTCAAAACGAAGTTTAAAATATTTGTTTTGAGTGTTTTTTTTGTTTAAACCCATTAACATAAGTTAATAAAACCCCCTCCTAAACTTAACGAAACTTAACGAATCCTAACGAATCCTAACGAAACCTAACGAAACCTAACGAATCGTAAAAACTATTTTTTTTATTTTATAACATTGTGCGGTAAATGTTTTAATAAGTGAAGGAAGTCGCATTGCCTATTTTTGGTCTATCAAAACCAAAGGCAGAACATATAAACTCAGAATTGCATCGCAAACTCAAATCCGGTAAAAAATACGAGGGTTTGATACCGTATAGCGATTGTAGTAGTGTCAAGTTAGCAGACGGAGATACCAAAGTAGCTATTGACAATATGGCTATTTGGTCAAAAAAATACCAACATCACACGGCAAAATTATCTAAACTCTTTGCAAAATATCCGTTACCTATTATGTGCGAAAAGTTGCATACGTTTTTATACGAACATTTTCAGTATAAAATCGACGGTATTAATCAAAATTTACGCAGTCCTGCCTGTTCTTGGAAGTCTCGGGCAGACGGTATTGATTGTAAGAGTTACAGCATATTTGCCAGTACAGTACTGTTAAACCTTGGCGTTACGCATTATTTACGAAGAATAAAACAAGGAGTAACAGACGGTTTTAGCCACGTGTATGTAATTGTACCAAAAAATCAAAAAACCAACGACTTAAAGCAAGGTTATTTCACGATAGACGGCACTTTGCAACAAAATGCAGAACCGCTTTTTTACGAAAAAGACGATATATTAATGCAGTCTGATATACCTGCTTACGGTTTGGCTAATCCAATACAAATGGCTCTTATGGAGGTAGGAGCAACGGTAGTTAAAGATACTCTAATGCTTATCTATCAAGGGTTGATGAATGAAATCATAGGTTGCGATGATAGAAAATATCGTACGGGAGTTGTTCAAATGCGTTTAAATAAGGAGTTGAAAGAACCTCTCGAAAGGTTGTTAATTTCTCTTAATGATGCTATTGCTTATGGAAATAAGCCACGGATACAGCATTTGTTTAATGAGTTATTAAAAGAATTTGATTTAGGTTATACGCATTTACAACACGAAGTTGCATATAATTATGAAAATAAATGTATAAACAATCTTTTAGTAAATTCTTTGAATTACGTTACTAAAATGAAAGAGGTAATTGATACTTTTTACAATAATTTTAAAAAAACATACGGAAAAGTATTTAATCTTGAAGAATTTAATAAAAGAGGATACACAAACGACCGTACTTTTTATTTTGTAGTTAATACTGCTGATTCTCCTACGGATAGTTATTACCGATATATCGTTTTGCAAGAAAACGGAAACAAATATGGTATTGAACCTATCTGGAATTTTGAAGTAAACGGCTTTAAGTGGCTAAATGACAATGCTAATTTTTTAAAAATAAACTATGGCAGTAGCAGTGCCTTGGGTTTTAAAAATGAGGTAGCTCCTGTAATGGAAGAAATTAAAAAAATAAGAGCAAAATACTATTTCGGAGGCGAGGCTTTGTATTACTTTGAACAGCCTTTGCAACGCAAATTATATAAAATTTGGCTAAAATACGATAGCAAATATGTTGATTATCTAAAAACAGAGGCTCAAAGTCTTAGAACGGCTAACGAGTTGGCGATGCGAGATTTTAAAAAGCGATTTAACAGGGAAGTTGAAGAAGACAAGCGTATAAAAAATATAGTTAAACAAAAAGCTACTACAAAAAAAGTAATAGGCTACGGTGCTATGGCTTTTGCAGGGTTGATTTTTATAAAAAATTATGATTAGTTATGATAGAATTTAATACAGGTCTTGCAGGTCTTGGTAATTTTTGCCCGTCTAATACCATTGCAGAACGTTTGGAAGAAGCTACACGTGATTTTAACCGACGTGTAAACGTTTTAAAAGAAAAGCAAAACGCTTTAAAAAACGGAGCGATGCAGGCAGAAGTTGATAATTTAGAAAAAGAACATAGGCGTTTGGAAAAAGTGCTTGAAGAAACGCAAAAAAAATTATTACAGGAAGTAGATATTGCAAAAGCTCTCGGTGTAAATATTGGTAAATTAGAAACGGAAATTTTAAAAAACAACAGACGTGCGTATGGGCTTGGTATATTTTGTGAAGATGCTGTTAATAGAAGAATAGATGCAGAAAGGGCTGTTCATTCGTCAGCGGTGGCGTATGGGGAGGAAATAGGTAAATTAAGTTTTGCAAGAAAGCGTAACGAGGAATCATTAAGGCAAAGCAGAATAGCAATAAGGCGAGTAAAACAAGCCTTAGCGGTGGCTAACATTCATCTTGTAGCAGTTCGTAAACTAATTGCTAAATATAAAGTTCTCCGTACAAAAACAAAGGAACAACAAGAGCAAGTAGTTAGAGATGCTTTAAAAAGCACGGATGAAAAACGAGCAATAAAAACGCTTACAAAAAAGAAAAATATAAATATGGCTATTGGCGGTGCGTTGGCACTTGCAGGGCTTGTTTTTATAAAATTAAAAAATTAAGAATAAATAAGTTATGAGTACAAAAGTTAATAATAGTCTTGCTTGTAATGAGCTTGTGAAGGAATCTTACACTATTGATTTATTGGTTTCGTTTTTTTACGAGTTGATTATTAGGGGAGGTGTTCCGTTTTCGGAGATAAAAAACGCTGTAAAAAGTGAGCGTTTTATTGTTGCTGATAAAAATTTAAAAACCTATGATTTAAAAGGGGAAGTGTTTTTACATAAAATTTTTGCGAATCCATTAGAAATTCTTAGTAGGGCTGTTTTTTTGATAGAAAATAATTACAAGCCTCAATTAAGGGTAAAAACGTTACTAAATGGTAAGAGGTTTGACAGGTCTTTAATAAGTAGCTTACGTGTGCTTCCTTACAACAGTTTGTTGCCAAATTTTAAAGAGTCTTCTTGTTCTTCCAAATTTAAAAATAGCGTTTCTTATCATAAAAAAAGAGTGCGTAAAGATTTTAAAATAAAATACGGCGGTGTTGATGTTGTTGCTGGTAAGGTGGTTAAGCCGTCAAAAAAAAAGGTAGTTGTTGTTAATGGTAAAACAGTACCTAAAAACGATGTTGCAACAAAAGAAAATAATTTTTTTAAAGAAAATATGCCTTTAATTATTGGTGGTGCTGTTTTGTTGGGGGCATTTTTGTTTGTAGGAACTAATAAAAAATCTAAAAAAATAGCGGTATGAAAACAATAGAATTTAATACGGGTCTTGGTACTTACTGGCGTGATGTTTTAGAAAGAAAAAAAAGGGAAAGAGATCTTTTAATATTAAAGACCTTGGCTAAAAATCTTGCTGATTTTAAAAAAATTGTAGCAGCGCAAAAACGTGAAAAAGAGAAAAAACGCAAAGCAGAAGAAAAAAAACAACAAGACATAGCAATAGCACAAACAAACGCTATTATAGCAGAACAAGACAGGCAAATAGAAACGCAGATAGCAACGCAAACAACAACGCCACAAACAACAATTATAAAGGCAGGAAAAGAAACAACGCCACCACCAAAAAAAAACAAGGGGTTTTTAGGTAGTGAAAATACGCCTTTAATTCTTGGCGGTGTTGCCGTTGCGGTACTCGGTGTTTTTTTAGTAACAGGCGGAAAGAAAAAAAATAATTCTAAAAAAGTAAAAGTATGAAAGTAACGTATTTAAACGGAATATTTGACGGAGGCGGTAATTACGTACCTTCAAATATAGGGGGCGGTTCTTCAACCGTAGATATATCCGGAGGAAAAAAACCTTTTAGCGAGACAGTTGTCGGGCAAGGCTTAGATATTCTGTTAAAAACAGGTGTTTCAGTTGCTAAAATCTATCAAAGTTTTAAAGAGCCGGGTACAACGATTATTAAAGATAATCAAGGTAACTCACACGATATTTCACAGTTAAAAGCTATGGTTGGACAGATTTCACAACAAAAAAACACATCGTCAGACCAAATGATGCAACTAATGATGATGCAGTTAATGAAAGAAAAAAATAATCCAGCACCACAGTTGCCACCTAAAAAAGACAACACGGCATTATATATCGGTCTTGGCGTTGTTGGGTTGGTATTAGTAGGCGGTATAGTAGTTTTATCACAAAAAAAATAAAAAGCTACGAAGCCAAAAGCTAACGGCTAAAAATAACAATTAAGAATTAAAAATTAAGAATTAAGAATTAAAAGCTAACAGCTAATAGCCAACAGCTAACAGCTTAACAGTTAAAATTAAAAATTAAAATAGTTATGGATACAAAAAAGATAACAAACAGTTTAGTAACGGTTGGAGGCACAGCCGTAGGGGCAATGGCATCACGTGTAATTGCTGATAAAGTGCCTGTAAAAAACGCTAAAATGAAACACGGAGCTTTAGCAGTTTTAGGAATGGTCGGAGCGAGTTTTTTAAACTCTAAAAAAAGTGCAGAGGCGTTTATTCAAGATGTAGCTATTGGAATGTCGGCTACACAAATAGGGTATTTAATCAAGGAATTAGCAGGGGACAAAGCAAAAGGCGTTATGGCTACCGCTTTGGGTAACCCCGACCTTAATTACGAGGATATAGCATTTTTGTCTTCTTACGATGATTATATTGAGGATTACAACGATTACGATTTTATCCCCGAAAACACAGATTTTACAGACTATGAAATTGAAGAACCTGTAAAATCAATAGAATTTAGATAATCAAAAAAAATTAAAAATTAAAAGCTAACAGCTAACAGCTAACAGCCAACAGCCAACAGCTAAAAATAAAAATAACAATTAAAATTATATAAAAAATGGAATATTTTGCAAACAACGAGGCGTATTTAAGAGCCACAGAATTTTTAAAAGGACAAATTATTAAAAAAGGGTACGACTGGGACACGGCAAGAATGAAGCCAATGGACAGCGAGTTGTACGTAAACAAAAGTATAGAGGTAGGCGGAACAGTACCTTTATTAACAGGTGCGAGTGTGCAAGAAAGAGGAATTACCAATTTTGACGGTAACAAATTGGAAAAAGGACGTGTTTTTGTCGTTAATGGAGTAGCGTTTTCTTTTGCTATTGATGATAAAACAAAACTTGCTCACGGTGTTACGTATTCTTCTGCTGATTTACCTCCTGCACTTGCTTTTGCTAACTTGGTGTTAAAGCAAAAAGACGAAGTAATTATTAAAATTCCTATTAACGCACTTACACGTGCTAATGGACGTGCTAACGCCTCTGATTACAGAGAGTTAGGAGCGTTAGCGTTAATCGAAGACAACGCTATCGTGGAATTTGATATTGAGTTTCCACAAGGAGCGGAAATGACAGTTGCAACTGGTAAAGCTCTTTTTGTTTCTGTTTCTTTGCGTGGCTTTGAAACCTACTTAAAAAGATAGTTTATTTTTTCATCGTGTTAATTAATGGTTAATTAATCTAATGTAAAAGTCGCAATGTTGCGTTGCGACTTTTCTTTAAAAAAAAAATCAAAAAAAAATGAAAATAGTATATCACAGAGTACAGGTAAACAATGATTTACTTTCTTTTACGCCGACACAACCAGAGGCATTAAAAAAATTAATGACAAATAGTGTTACTGATATTTTGCCAAAAGGTAAATGTCAAGGCGTGTATTTTAGTAGTTATGTAGATGAAAAAATGCTTAACAATTCCGCAAATCAAGGAGGTAGCGGACAAATGCACACGGCGTTACCGCAAGGCTTACGTTTTTCGCATACAAACGTGCGAATTGAAGACACAAGAGGGCATCTTGTTTGTGTTCCTACGGACATTAAAGATTATGAACACAAAGGAGGCGGTTATTTCGAGGGTTTTAAAAAAATAGATTTTAACCCAGAGGAAAACGAGCGTATTATCATCAATTGGGAAGTTATCGGAAAAGGAATACCTCCCTGCGGAGAGTTTATATTTGTTATTGAAACAGAAAACGCTTGTTAAAAATGACTTTTTTGCAGAAAAACATACATACAGGCAGTTTTACCATAGATGTATCGGCAATAAACAATTGCAAAGGGATATTATCTATTGAGGTAAAGCCTATTAATCGACACGATACACTTATTTTAGATAATATCGAAAGCGATTTAATAAGCTACAAAACGCCTTTTGTTTTAACGTCTCCACTACCTATTACAAGAGGAGTTTTAAACTTTAAGCCGTACAATTCAGATGCAAATATGCAATCTGTTGTACGAATGTTATTAGTAGATTAATCAATTATGAATATTCAAGAACTTATAAAATATCATTTATCGAAACCGTCTCATATTGTTAAGATAGAAGACAAAGACAACGGTTTGCGGTTACGTAAAGACAGACGTTATTTAAAAACCGCTTATTCTTTTGATGATATTATTACGGAGTTTGGCAGTATAGATAATCTACTAAAAGAGTTACTTGCTCGTGGTTTTAAAGACGTAACATTTACGTTTCAGAGAACCTACGGGGAGGGTATCAAAACAACCTATCACACAATGAAAAAAGAAACAATTAATTTAGAAGAACAAAAAAGCACAATTCCTGCGTTTACGCAATCTCCTGCAATGCTCCCGTCTTTTCTTGGCAATCCGCAACAAATGTTAGGGGCAATGATACAGTCGGAAAGGGCGGGGGATTATAAAAAACAGGTAGAAGAATTAAAGGAAGATGTAAAAGATTACCGTTCCAAAATTAGACGTTTAGAAGATGAAAATCACAGTCTAAAACTAAAAGTAGAAACGGCGGAAGAAAAATCGGAACTAAAAATACAAAAAGCGTTACTCGAAAAAGAAAGCGTCTTTGAAAGTAAAGGTTTTCAAAAAATAGCGGAAGGTTTAGGCGGTGTTTTACCGCATATTTTACCAGCTATGATTAATAACGGCACAACTCCTGCACAGCTCGGTGGTGCGGATTTGTCGGCGATAAAACAACAAGCTATTGCACTAATTAGGCAGTCTGATGATAAAAATGTAGCTTTTATCTTATATGTATTAAAAAATATGAGTAAGGAACTAATGCAGTTAATTCAAAAACATATTGAAAATGGCAACGGAAATTAAAACAAGAGAACAGGCTTTGTCGGTTTTGTCCTCGTTACCTGATAATGCGTTATTTCGTGTAGCAGAATTGTCGCAAAGCCCAAAAGCAACGCAGTATTTTACAAATTGGTTTTTATTTCAATCGGTAAAATCTTTTTTAAAAATTAGTTAAAAATCGCTATGAAAAAGAAAATAAATATTTCAAAAAAAGACGTAAAAAAAGCGGTAAACACGGCTAAAAACTACGGCAAAAATGCGTTAAAAAAAGACAACGTAAAAAAAGCCGTTAGCGGTGCAAATGACGTTAGTAAATTTATGCTTGAAAACAAATATTTATTAATTGCCGTTGGTGTTGGCGTGGTTGGTTATTTTATTTACAAAAAAGTAGGTAAGGCAGTTGATTCTGTTGGCCAGGGCTTTAAAAATATAGAAACGGACAGGGTAAAGCTACACTTAAAAGAAAAAAAAGAAAACCTAACCATTACAAAAGAGAAAGCTACAATGTTAGCAAAGACGTTGTTAGAAGCGTTTAATTACAAGAACGCTTTATTTATCAAAGGAACGGACAAAGAAAAGGTAAGGCGAGTTTTTGAGGAATTAAAAACGCCTGATGATTATATTTTGCTTTACAATACGTTTGGTTTACGACCTTACACGGTTTCGGGAACGCCAACAAGCTATTTAGAAAAAAAAATTTTTTACACAAACAAAGATTTAAACGGTTGGTTACGTGCCGAACTTAGTAGTGTTCTTGATTCTTCTTTGTGGAAACTTGTAAAAGCAAGAGTAGAAAGTGCCGGAATGATATTTTAAATAAAAAAATTATGGAAAAGACAGTAATTAAAGGCGATATTTTCGACCACGTTAAGGGAAGTTGTAAAACAAGTACTGCTTGTAGTTGTTCAGGAAAAACAAAAAAAACAACTTATGCTACTCGTCCAATGGCAACGATGACAATTACAGGAACGTTAATAGATAAAGCAACAAAACAGCCGATGTTTGGAGCGAACATTTTAAACCTATCAACAAAAAAAGGTACTGTTACTGATGATAACGGAAGTTTTGAAATAGATGCACAACCCGATGATTTAATACGTATTTCGTTTGTGGGTTTTAAAACTATAAAACAACCTGCTTCAAAGTTACCTAAGCAAATTTTTATGGAGGAGGAAGTAGAAATGCTTAACGAGGTAATTGTAACTGCTAAAAAAGAACTCAAAAAACATAGTAATTGGTGGCTTTGGGGGTTATTAGCTTTAGGTGTTGTTGTATATGTGAAGGCTAAAAAATAAAGGTTATGAAATTAGAAACGGTTTTTATAGATATTGAATTAGAAGGGCGTAAAAAAAAGCCTATTGATTACGTTTTTGTTCATCTTGTTAAAAGTGGTGTTAAACTTAAAAAGATAGTGCTTGACGGTAGCTTAGTTTTTAAGTGCTTGGAGGGTGAAACTTTTTACATAACAACGCTTTTCTATACGCATTTGTTTTATAAAGGAGTAGCTTTAGGTGTTGGGCGTAAAAAAGTTTTTTAAAAAAAAAATAAAACAGAAAAAGAACAAACAGAATGCGGTACTAATTTTTTAAAAGAATGGAATATTTCTCGTCGCAAGGAGGCAGAAAGAAAGAAAAACGAGGGGTTTAAGATAGGAGATAATTCAATAAATAACATAAAATCAACAAGTAATAATAAACAAAAAATAGCCTTAGCAATGGGATTCCTAGGCGTGTTTTTAATTATAAAAAAACTAAAAAATGAATAGTCTTAATTTCATAACGGAAAATTGGCAGTTTTTATCTGTTTTGTTTGTCGGAACTGGTGGCGGAGGTTGGATTGGTTGGCTTTTAAGTAATAAGTCCCGAAAAATAGATCTACAAACAAAAGTTTTAAAAATGAATGCAGAAATGATTGATGCCGTTAAGCAAGATTTTGAAGATAGAGTAAGTTATTTACAAAGCTATATCAAAGATTTAGACGAGATAAACAAAGGACTTGACGGCTTAATTAAGCAACAACAAGAGGTAATAAAAAAACAAAAAAAATACCTTGCTATTTATAAAAAACGATATGGGATATTGGATTAAATTAATAATAATACTGCTATTTGTTAGTGTTGTACTTGGTTGCGGTTCAAAAAAAAAGATAATTGAAAAAACGGAACTAAAACAAAAAACAGAACTCAAAAAAATAGATAGTGTTGTAAAAATCACTAAAACACTGCCTATTAAAGATACTGTAATTATAGCACTTGCTACTGATGATAAAAAAACAGATAGCATTATTACTAAAAAATTAAAGACGTTTTATACAAAAAAAACAAGCGGTAAAAACAGTTATAGCATTAAGTACGATACAATAAAAAAAGCCTTAGAAATAACGGCAAACGTACAAGGAAATGAGGATAAAAATACAACCGTTAAAACGGAAAAAACCGAGAAAGAAACGGAGATAAAAACAACTCAAAAAACAGAAACAAAAACAAAAGGAGGGTTTAATTTTTACGGTTGGTTATTCTTTTTGATTTTACTTGCGGTTGTTATTATCTATATAAAATTGAAGAATTGATTTTTATTGTAATTCTCGATATAAACAAAAATTCTCGATATAAACAAAAAAAAAATGAAAATAAAAGGCTTGTTTACAGTTGGATTAATAGCGGTTGCCAGTGGTTACGGTGCTTACATTTATGTAAAAAAACAAGAAATAGACGAAGTTCTTGATAAGCTAAAAATCTATTTTAAAGATATTGATAATTTCAGAATTAGTGGCGGTAAGTTGAAATTAAACCTATATTTAAAAGTTCACAACCCGACGAAAACAGATATAGATGTTGATGCTGGAGTAGTAAAAGCTGATGTTTTGCGTGTTTTTGAAAAAGAAACTGGTAAATTATTAGCCTTTAGCAAAATAAACGTTAATCGTGTTGTTATTCCTGCCGGAAAGATGTACGATTTACCAACATTAAATATCGAAATTCCTTTAATGCAAGGGGCGGTTTTGGCACTGCAACAAGTAGCCGATAATAAAACAGATTTTATGGAACGGCTACGCATAGAGCTTGATTTAAAAGCGTTTGGGTACACAAAAACAATTACCTTATAAAAATAAAAAAATGGCAAGTTATAACGATTTTAAAACAAAAATACAACGAAACGAGGGCGGTTATCAAGAACTTAAAAACGATAGCGGTAATTATAACTCAGAGAAGGAGCGTGTAGGTACAAATTATGGCGTTTCGGCAAAGTTTTATGAAACCGTTATCAAACGTCCTCCTACAAAATTAGATATGCTTAGTATTAC
>FUHQ01000009.1_pt1 | contig 17964 bp, 9 predicted proteins | sample 1003131 | NCBI WGS metagenome assembly FUHQ01 (sample SAMEA4075884, study PRJEB14783) | cnidarian metagenome | reverse complement strand
ATTTTTTATTTTGAAATAGAAAGGTAAAAAGGACTTTTTATTGTACTACATTTTTCAAATTAAAAATTCTTAGCTTTATACTTCTTAAAATTTTCTGCCTGTTCAAAAATATCTTTATATACTTCATCTCTATCTACAGGTGGATAGCCATTTTCGGCAAGTAAAATAATTAAATCGGCTTTAAGAGCCGCTTTTATATCTGCTCGTTCGCTCCAATCGGTATATTTTGCTTTGTCATCAACAGCGTTTTTTACTTCCTTGGCTAATTTTAATAACCTATCTTCAGGATATTCAAAATCGTATTTTTTAGCCAATGATTTTAAAATGTCATAAAATGCTTTTTCTTCAAAATCAATTCCTAAATCAGTAAACGATTCTTTTTCCTTTTTTAAAGCATAGTACAAATCAATAATTTCATCGGTAAAATCTTCTAAAACTACCGACTGTAAAGTATCACTATCTTTTCGTTCATTGTATTGTTGTACCAAATTCTGAAACTTTTTAGAAAAATCAACTCCCTTTACTTTGTTTACCTTTTTTAAATCGTTAATTGCCTTTAATAACAATTGCTGTAAGAGTTTTATTTTGGTATTTGGTAATTTTATTTTTTGAATTTTAGCCAAATAATCCTCTTCAAAAATATCTATTTCAGCTTCGTTTTCTTCTCCAATTTTTAAAATTTCTTCAACTCCATCGCTTTGTAGTGCCTGTTTAATCATTTCACGCACACGGTTATTCATTTGTGCCGCATCTGGAGCATTTCCTTTGGTTAATTTATAGACAATAGAACGAATGGCTAAATAAAAATGAATATAATTACGTTCTTTTTCAGTAAAAATTTCATTACCAGAACAAATATCATAAGCTGCTTTTAGTCGTTTTACCAAATACATAAAACGCTTTTCCATTTCTTCGGTTATTTGAACATATTCTGACGCTAACTTCAAGGTTTGCAATTGCTCTAACGGCGAACCATTAAAGTATTTTGAGTTGTCAAACTTATAAAACAATTTACTTAATAAATCCAAATGGTCTTTCACTACAATAATTGATTGCTCTATGTCTTCAAAGTTTTGTGAATCTACTTTGCTATACATTGCCAATGCCTGATTCATTGCTTTTTTGATACCGATATAATCTACTACTAATCCTTTGTTTTTTCCTTTAAATTTTCGGTTTACCCTTGAAATGGTTTGAATTAAATTGTGCTTTTGCAAAGGTTTATCAATATAAATAGTATCTAAAAACGGCACATCAAAACCCGTGAGCCACATATCTACCACAATAGCTACTTTAAAATTAGATGTTGGATTTTTAAACTGCCTATCCAACTCTTTTCTATATTCTTTTGTTCCTAATAAATCCCAAAGTTCTTTAGGGTCGTTTTTACTGCGTGTCATTATCATTTTTATCTGAGAAGGCAAAAGCTCTTGCTTTTTGTTTATTGAACAACCCGTAAAACGATAAGCGGTTGCGTTTTTATCAAGTTTGGCTTTGTTTGGGTTTTCAAGAATATACTTAATTGTGTTGTTAAAATGGTTTTCATCTCTAATAAATCTATCCCAATATTCAGGCATCCAAAATTTTGTAGCGTCTTTTTCTATTCCTAAATTATATTTTTTGTTGTTTTTAAGTGCCCATTTGCCTGTAAAAGACTTCCAAGATTGAACTATTTTACTAATATTTTCTTCCGTTTTTATAAGAACGTGAACGTGATTAGGCATAATGCTCCAAGCAAGTAAATCGTATTTTTTCTTATCGTGATATTTTAATGCTTCAAACATTACTTGTGCCATTTCAGGGTGTTTTAGTGCTACACTTCCGTAACCAGCATTAAGATGTTTTTCAAACATTTTTCGGTTTTCAATATCTAGTTTATCTTTATCTATTTTCTTTAGTTGCAGTTCCATACTTTTTAAAACTTCTTGCGGTAAACTATCTGCTAACCTAAAAGTTATAAACTGTAATAAGCCTTTTTTATTTCTATGAGGAAGATTTCCGTAGTGCCATTCTTCAGGGGTTCCGTAGTTTTTTGTGTAGTGCTTGGAATAATTATTATTGAAAGAACTGGAGCTATTTTTTCCTAAGTTGGAATTTCTTTTTTCGGAGCTGGAGTTCTGTTCTCCTGAGTTCCGTTCTCCTAATATTTTGATGATATTTTTATAAAAATTATACGCAATTTCTCTACTACTACAAACAAACATTGCTTTTCCTTTTACGCTCGAACCTTCTTCTATTCGCTTGGTGTAGTGCGTTACAAAATCATTGGCAACGGCTTTTATTCGGTCTGGGTCGCCAATAATTGTGTTCATTGTAGCTGATGATTTTTTACTCTCATCTACTTGATATTCGCTTGCCCCTTCTTCTACACATTGCTGATAATAATCTTCTATTTCTTGTAGTTTTGCATTGTTTAAAACCACTTTAGCTGCACGACCTTCATACACAATTCTTACCGTAATTTCATCTTTTACCGATTCGGTCATTGTGTAACTCTCTATAATATCGCCAAAAACATCGAGTGTAGCGTCTATGGGCGTACCTGTAAAACCAACATAAGTAGCGTTTGGTAGTGAATCGTGTAAGTATTTAGCAAAACCGTACGTCTTTTTTACCCCTTTATCGGTAAATTTTATCTTTTGGTTTAGGTTGATTTGACTTCTATGTGCTTCATCTGAAATACAAATTATATTGGTTCTGTCGGTTAAAACTTCTATATCTTCGGTAAACTTATGAATTGTAGTTAAAAATACACCACCCGATTGTCTTCCTTGTAATTTCTCTCGTAAATCGGCTCTACTTTCTACTGAAACTACGGTATTGTCGCCGATATATTGTTTAGCATTGGTAAATTGTCCTGAAAGTTGGTCGTCTAAATCGGTGCGGTCGGTAATAACAATAATCGTAGGACTTGAAAAATCTTTATTACGCATTAGTAAGCGAGTAAGAAACAACATTGTAAAACTTTTGCCACAGCCTGTTGCTCCAAAATAAGTTCCTCCTTTACCATCGCCTTTGGGTTTTTGATGCTCTTTTATATTTACTAACAGCTTATTGGCAGCGTAAAACTGAGGATAACGACATACAATTTTTATTTCCTTATTACCTGAACTGTCTGGTAGATAAATAAAATGATGTATTAATTGTCTGATATTATTTTTATTGAGCATTCCTTTTACCAATGAAAATAAATTGCTTACGCTGTTTTCAATATCTTTGGTTTCTTTGATTTCTTTGATATTTTTACGAAGCGGGAGCTTCGTGTTCCCAGATTCACGCCACGCATAAAAAAACTCATAAGGTGCGAAAAAAGAACCTGCTTTGGTATTTACTCCGTCGCTGATAACACAAAAAGCATTGTATTTGAATAATTCTGGTATATCTCTGCGATAACGGACTGTAAGTTGTTGATAGGCTTCGTGTAAAGTAGCGTTTTCCCTAATGGCTGATTTAAACTCAAAAACAACTAATGGCAATCCGTTAATGTATAAAATTCCATCTGGAATGCGTTTTTCAAATCCTGTTATTTCTAATTGATTTACAAATTTATACCTGTTATTATCTGCTATAGAATAATCAATTAATTCAATAAATAAATCTTTTTTATTGGGGTCTTCTCGTTTTAATAAAAATCCGTTAGACAGCCACTGCATAAACGTTTTGTTACTAAGGTAAATATCTGAATTAGGAAGTACCTCTAATTTGCGAATAATACTTGTAATTTCGTTGGTACTAATATCTGAATATCGTTTTTTTAAATACTGAATAAGGTCTTCTTTTATAAGTACCTCATCGCTTTTACGGGCTATTGTAGCTCCTTTGCGATGCTGTATGTTTTGTTGTTTTAGCAATTCTATAACGGCTTGTTCTAATTGTGATTCTGTAAATTTCATAATTTTAATGATTGTTTTGCTCTATTAAGTGTAAACATATTTTACCACCTTCCGTAGTGTAATATTTTTGAAATTTACTCGTAGGTTTATCAGGTATAGTTTGTTTTAATAAAGATTTTGAAAGTAAGTTTTCTGTATGGAATCTAAAGTTTTTGGTTTGATTACTAATACCTAAACAATTTTCCAATATTTCTTTTCTCTTTTTAGGAGTATAAGAAAATCTTAATATCGCAATTTCGTCATTCGTTAAGTTACTTGCTATTTTCTTATACTTTGTAATTATTTTATTGCTATAATTATCCTCCTCCTTTTGTGAAACAGATATCGCTTTGGATAAAGCCTGTATTGATTTTTCTAATTCTTTAGCTGATAATAAAAATACCGATTTATCTTCTTGGTTACTATCTTGGTTACTATCTTGGTTACTATCTTGGTTACTATCTTCTAAAAATATATTTACTTCTTCGGAAGACGGGAAACTCATTCGTAAAAAATTATCCGTAAAACGAAAACATTTTTTTTCGTAGGTTTCTAATATTCTTGGTATGCCAGAACCTAATTGTTCTACCAAATCAAGGTCTTTAAAAACACGCATCAATTCTTTATTTCTTGGGATAGAAAAGCCTTCAAAAAATTCATCTTCGCTTAAGCCGTTGGGCAACGAACCTGCTGATGTAATTTCTATTCTATTGTTAAAAATTTCAATTTTGGGGGCAATCTCTCGTGTGTAATCGTTGTGTACAAAGGCATTTATAATGGCTTCTCTTATGGCTACTTCATTCCATAAACGTTGCTCAATACGTTCTTTAGCAGTAATTTTTGTTCGTGTGCGATTTTCTAAATTTACTTTATCTAACACGCTTTTTGTTGCTTTAATTAACGATGTGTAGCCATATTCATTACTTTCAATTAAATCCACTCTTGTATTTCCTTTGTATTTAGCTACTTTAATAGAAATATTATTTTCATCTGCCAACAAATAACCTGCGTAATTGATGTCTTTTTGTGGTGTAAGAAGTTCTAAATTGACCTGAAATTGTTTGTTAAGTGGTTTCTTTTTTTCAAGATAATAAATACGTAATTGTTCAAATCTTAAATCTTGACGATTGGCTCTAATTTTTCCGATAGAATTTCGAGTGCGAGAAGCAAATAATTCTTCTATTTGTTTTTGTGGCATTGGTTCGGAAGCTGTGCCTAAACGGATATAACAGCCTTTTTCTGTCATACCGAATTTCTTTTTAAAATAGGGCTTTTCACTGCCACTCGCTACAATAATTTTAATGATGTTTTTTCCGTTTTTTTCTTCGGAAATCACATCAAACAAACCCATTGCCGATGGCTGGATATTGTTTTTGATACGATCTTTTATTTTGAGCATATCGCTATCAATATCTTCAACGCCAACGGTTTTACCTGTTTTATCAATACCTATATAAACCAAACCTCCCTCTTGATAATTTAAAAAAGCAATTACTTCCTTTTCTATATCCAAGTCTTTGGTTAGCTTTTCTTTGTATTCTATACGGTTGGTTTCTTGCATTAGTTTATAAAATTTGTAATCAGTATTTATTTTTGCTCATCACTTTACCCAAACTGAAGTAAAATCTATCCTAACAGCAAAATTAAAACTTTTATTTTTTATCACATTCGCTTTCATATCATTAATCATTAGTTTCATTCGCTTTTTCAAGTTCTAATTCAAGTTCTTCAACCGTAGGCAAATCTCCTTTTAAATTGTCGGGCAATGCTTCGGTTAAGGTAAATTCGCTTACGCCCATTGGTTTTGCAATATCACGCAAGGCAAATTCTGTTTCAATTTTCTTTTTATCTCTACAAAGCAATATTCCAATGGTTGGCTTATCGTCATCTGCCTTTACCAAACTATCTACTGCCGAAAGATAAAAATTGAGTTTGCCCGCATATTCAGGCATAAACTTGGTGTTTTTAAGCTCAATGACTACATAACATTTTAGTTTAGTGTGGTAAAAAAGCAAATCAATGTAATAGTCCGATTCATCAATTTCAAGATGATACTGTCTGCCGACAAAGGCAAAACCTTTTCCGAGTTCCAATAAGAATTTAGAAATATGTTTAACCAATTGTTGCTCTACATCTCTTTCATTGTATGGCTTTCTCATTGTCAGAAAATCGAAAGCGTAAGGGTCTTTTATGGTTTGTTGTGCCAAGTCGGATTGTGGGGCTGGCAGTGTTTGCTTAAAATTGGTAATGGCATTTCCTTGTCTGCTGTATAAATCTGATTTTATTTGCAAAGCCAATACATCTCTGCTCCAACCATTTTCAATGGTTTGCTGTATATAAAATTGGGCTTTTTCTCTTTTTTTTATTTTACCAATTAACAATTTTATATGCCTCCACGGAATACTTCGCATTTGTTGATATAGCTGATTATTTAATTCGTCCCCAACCTGAGGACGAATTAAAAACAGAGACAAATCCTCAGGTTGGGGACGAATTGGCTCGTAGTTATAAAACAAGCGACAGTATTTAAGATTAGTTACCGAAAAACCCTGCATATCAGTAAATTCAGATTTTAAATCGGCTGATAGGTTTTCAAGAAATTTACTGCCCCAAACCGACTGTTTTCGCTTATCATTTTGCCAAGACCAAAGTAAAAATCTATTAATGTTGCGTTTACTGCCAATGCAGCTTTTACCTGTGCCGTACGAATTTTAGCTTTTACTTCGTTTAGCCAGTTGATATAGTCTTTATTGAGTTTTATATTGGTCATAATATTTTAGTTTTTATCTTCTTCATTGTCCCACATATCTCTATAAAAATAAATTTGTTGTGCTGTTGCTAATGGGTCGATAGTATGATAATAACGACACAGTTTTTTAAAAAGAACTAACACTTCATTGTCAAAAGCTACTTCGCAAAGTGCATCTAAAGTGTGTTCAATTACTTTAGTGTCTTTACTTTGGCTATTTATAATTTTATCTACTTTGGGTTTATAAACCAAAAGCGTTTGCCTTACTGCCTCCTTCTGTAAAGAAACTAATGATTTTGCCAATTTGTGTAAGTTTTTATTCATTACTAACTTATGAGTTAAAATCAATTATTTTTTTAATTGTTTTGAAGTTGCTTCTATTTGTTTAAGAAAATCCTTTTCAACCTGTGTTATTCTGTTTTTTATCTTTTTTTTGTAAATATCGTATTCGTTATGAGCTTTTTCTAATGCTTTTTGGTAACTAATTGTCCCTAAATGTTGCAACACGTCTTTGTTGGTCATTTTTAAGAAAGTATCTAACTGCTTAGTCCAATCTGTCATATACATAGGCGTACGGTCTAATGCCTGTATTTCTGCAATTTCTAAAAATGCTGTTACCATTCTGTTTAAAATATTCAATTCATTTTCAGAAAGATAATTTTTTGCAATTTCAACTTCCTTTTTAGTTGGTATTTCGCCTTTAAAATTCGTAAGACCAAGGTGTTCTTTTGACGCATCAACTCTTCGATAAATAGTTTCTGCTGCTGTTTCTCCGTGGCTTGCCCAGTGCATTTTGTTCTGAATAGTTTTAAATACCATTACCGACTGTGCTGTTTTAGGGTCGTAGTCGATACTGGTAGCATAAATATCTAAAACCTTACGCCAAAATACTTTTTCGCTCGAACGAATATCTCTAATCCGAGCCAACAATTCGTCAAAATAGTTTCCGCCTCCTGCTTCTTTTAGCAGTTCGTCGTTCATTGCAAAACCTTTTACCAAATACTCTTTGATAAGTGCCGTTGCCCATTTTCTAAAATGTACACCTCTATGCGATTTTACCCTATAACCAACTGAAATAACTACATCAAGATTATAAAAATTAGTGGGTTTGGTAGAAAAATCGGAATTTCCGATTTTTCTCATTGAAGACTCTTTTTCAAGTTCTTGCTCCTTATAAAGATTAAGAATATGCTCATTAATGGTAGAACGTGATTTCTGAAACAATTCAGCTATTTGGTTGATAGTAAGCCATACGGTTTCGCTCTCAAAATGAGTTTCTATTTTTACTTTACCGTCTTCGGTTTGATATATTAGTATTTCGTTATTCATCGTTTTCTAACCATTTTCCCCTCCCCATTCTAGCCAACAACAAACTTGCCAACTCAGTAAGGATTTGATTTTGTTTTGTGCTATTTATTATTCTTTTATTCAATGGACTATTATAGTTGTAAAAATGTATTAATAGTTTTTCTTTCGGTTTCAATATCTTAATTTTTTCAAAATCAGACTTATTTAACATAGGCATTGTTGAACTGCTAAGAGAAATTGCTTTAAGGTGTTCTGTATTTGCTGTTAAATGATGATACAAAAAATCAAAATAAAATTCTTCATATGTAACAATACTATTTATTTGTTGATTAGTTATAGATTTACTATATACTAGCCTAACTTTACCCATATCCGAGCCAATACAAGTGACAACAATTGAATTTGGTTCAAGGATTTTAGTACTTAATTTTTCAAAACCAATTTTAGATAAATACCTACTTGAACTTAATATATATTTATTTTTTAATCTAAAATCAATTGATGTAACAAAAGGCATATCATTACCAAAATCTTCGGGATTTTGACTTGAGGGAGTTTTACCTGTAATAACTTTACCAAAAGTTCCTAAATCACCAACTTCCCACCCTACAGGAATATCCTTATCCAACGCCTCATTATACACCACTTCCCCACCCGAAGATTTATAAGGTTTTCCGTTTTCGTTCGGGAATTCAAAATCTACAAACCAATGTTTGTACAAGGCTTGGGCAGTTTCTTCTAACTTGGTGTTGAGTTGCTCGTTTAGTTTTATCCTATCAACTACGGTATGGTATTCGTTTACTATTTTTTGTTGCTTTTCTATGGTAGGTATGGGGAGTTTTACATCACATAATTCGTCCCATTTAAAACCTCCTCGTATAGCACTATCACATCTAAAATCAGCATATCTATCAAACTCTGGTCTGCGAAACCACATCATTGCATATTCAGGTGATAATACGTTTGTGTCTATAATCTCAAAAACAGTGTATGCTGGAGAAACAATTACAGGTTTTTCTTCATTATGTAATACAACGGGCAATTTATGAACTCGTATGACAGACATAAAGTCGCAAGCAAACTGTTTTTTATATACAAGTTTGTATTTAGATAAATCCGTACCAACAATATTAGATGTAGATTTTCTAAACTCTTTATTCATACTCAGTCCTCTTAAATCTTCAGAAATTATTCCTGTATTTCTGTTATTTACAATTTGTATGTAATCGCCTAAACGTTTATAGTTATTTTGCATATTTTTTGGTTGTTTTATAGGCTTGTTCTGGGTGATTGTCTGTAAAAGGATATTTCTTTTCTAATTTTTTATCTTTTATCATTTCTGGAATTATTTTATTCCTCACATAATTAAGTGATTTTCCTAAATGGGTTGCAAGCTCTTCTTTTGTTATGTAATTATTTTCGCAAAACTCCATTATTATTTGATGTAATTCGTCCTTTTTCAAGGGTTTTCCATAATAGGTTGCAACCTTTTCGGAAGTATCAACCTTTGAGGTTGCAACCTTTTTAGAGGTGTCAACCTTTGAGGTTGCAACCTCCTCACTTCTTTCTACTTGATTATCAGTGTATTTTGACTTTTTAGAGGTTGCAACCTTTTTAGAGGTTGCAACCTTTTCGGAGGTGTCAACCTTTTGACTTAGTTTATAAATCGTCCAACGTCCATTATTATTAGATTCAAGATAATGTTCTTCTACCAGTTTTTTGAGTAAGGTTATATCATCTTCTACCAACCACGGATGCCCAGGGCGTTGAGAGGCAAAAAGTTGCCTATATTGTTTTAAACTTGTAGCATCAATATCATTAAGCGTAAAATGCTCAAGGATAAAAGCATCTTTTTTCAGCTCTGTACTTGCATCGGCAAGCATACGCTTCACTTCTTCGTCGGTGCATCGGTAATCGCCTTCGTGATTTCTTTTATAGGTATTAGAAAATGGATTTTTTGTAAGATAAACAGGTCTTTGGGTACGAGAAGCAAAAGGGGCTTTTATAACAAGCACTTGTTTACCATTCCATTCTGCAACTTTAATATCATCATTAGACAATAAGTTACGATTAACTTTATTCGGATTGTTACATTCGTTCCAAAATTGTTGTTTGTATTTGTCTATTTGCTCATCTGTAAGCCCTTCAACAGTAAACAGGTTGTTTTTTTCTTTAACTCCAATAACAATAAGTCCTGAATTTGTATTAGCAAAAGCCGAATACGATTTCCATAATTCGTTGGGAAAACCTCCTGCCCCAGATTTATATTCAACTTCCTCAAATTCACTTGTAGGAATATGCTGAATGAGTGTATCTAATAAATTATCATAGTCATCATCAAACATACTTAGCTGTATGGCTTTCGATTTATCATTTAACGAATCAGATTTCATAGCCCAAAGTTTTAAAAACGTTTTTTAATTGCTCGTTAGATGCTATTTGCTGTTGTAATAAGTCGGATAATTTACTTTGTAAGCTACTCATTTTTTCGTCAAAATCAATATTTTCATCTCGGTTGATAAATTCAATATATTTACTGGGTACAAGTGAAAAATCTTTTTTTTCTATTTCTTCTAAAGTGGCAACATAGGAATATTCTGGCGTGTCTTCGTAAGTCCCTTTATCAACCTGCCATTGATGATACGTATTTGCAATATTCTGAATATTTTCTGAACTAAATTGTATGTATTTCTTTTCAAACGGAATGCCTTGTTGGCGTAAGTCCATAAACAATACTTCGTTTTCTCTATTTCGGTAATGTCGTGTTTCCGTTCCTTTACTTACAGTGCGTTGAGTTTTGTTTTGGTTTAAAATCCAAAGTGTTACACTAATATCTGTGGTATAAAACATATTTCTTGGTAAAATAATAATAGCTTCTACCAAATTGTTTTCAATTAGTTTTTTTCTAATTTTATATTCTTCGCCACCGCCCGATAATGCTCCGTTTGCCAAAATAAACCCAGCTACTCCGTTTTCAGAAAGTTTAGAAACCATATTTAATATCCAACCGTAATTAGCATTACTTTTTGGAGGCACGTCATAGCCTTGCCAGCGAGGGTCGTTTAAAAGTTCGTCTGCTCCACGCCAATCTTTTTGATTAAACGGTGGATTTGCCATAATAAAATCGGCTTTTAAATCAGGATGTTGGTCTTTTCCAAAAGTATCGGCAGGGACGGGACCTAAATTTGCTGAAATTCCTCTAATTGCCAAATTCATTTTTGCCAGTTTGTAAGTGGTTGCAGTGTATTCTTGTCCGTAAATAGAAATATTTTGTTTGTCGCCTTGGTGGTTTTCTATAAATTTAATAGACTGAACAAACATACCACCAGAACCACAAGCAGGGTCATAAATTTTCCCTTTATAAGGTTCTATCATTTCAGCAATAAGATTTACAATGCTTTTAGGCGTGTAAAATTCTCCTTTTCCCTTTCCTTCGGCAATGGCAAATTTGCTTAAAAAATACTCGTAAATACGCCCTATAATGTCGTTTTCCTTATCTTTTAAGGTATCTATATTGTTAATAGTGTCTAATAAAGAAGATAATTTACTTACGTCCATATTTAACCGAGAGAAATAATTGTCGGGCAATGCACCTTTTAAACTCGGATTATTTTTTTCAATGGTAGCAAGGGCGGTATCAATTTTTAAAGCAATATCGTTTTGTTTGGCGTTTTGTATAATATATGCCCAGCGAGATGCTTCGGATAGATAAAACACATTTTTCATTGTGTAAAACTCTACTATATCGATATATTTTTCTTTTCCTTCGGCAATAAGTTCTTGTTTTCGCTCTTCAAACTTATCAGAAGTGAATTTTAAAAAGATTAACCCCAGTACAACGTGCTTATATTCCGATGACTCTACTGTTCCTCTTAGTTTATTAGCCGAATCCCATAAGGTTTCTTCAATTGATTTTTCTTTTTTAGTCGCTTTTTTTACCATTTAATTGTATTTTAAACGTAAATATAAAAAATAAATGGAAAATAACATAACTAATTATGTAGTACCTATAAGAAATTTTAGCTGTTGGCTATTGGCTGTTGGTCGTTGGCTTTTAGCTGTTGGCTTTAAACTTCCGTCTTCTGTCTTTTTTTAGCTATTGGCTGTTAGTCTTTCGGTCTTTTTAGCTTTTAGCGATTAGCTTGTTGGCTTTAAACTTCCGTCTTCCGTCTTCCGTCTTCTGTCTTCTGTCTTCTGTCTTCCGTCTTCTAACATCGCAGTTATTATTTTGCAATAGAAAGGTAAAAAGGGCGTTTTATTACAGTAAATTCAAATGATAAAGGGATTTTATTATACCTCTCAAAAAAACACAAAAAAAGGCATAAAAAAAACTCCAAACTTTATTTAATAAAGAATGGAGTTTTGTATAAAGAAAGGCGACGACTTACTCTCCCACCAGTGGCAGTACCATCAGCGCTATTGGACTTAACTTCTCTGTTCGGAATGGTTAGAGGTGAGCCCCAATGCTATAATCACCTTAAATTTTGAGTTCAAAAGTGTAAACTTGTAAACTTCGCACCTATAGTGCGATAATAAGTTAACATATGGTAAAATGATATATCGTATTCAAGATGTAAAAAAGCGTCCCTCTCCTCGATTTATTACTCCTTAGGAGGTAAATCGAGGGAGGCTAATAAGCCTATGGGTTATTAGTACTACTCGGCTTTGACATTACTGCCTTTACACCTATAGCCTATCAACGTCGTAATCTCCAACGACCCTTTAAAGAAATCTCATCTTGTGGTGGGTTTCGTGCTTATATGCTTTCAGCGCTTATCCCTTCCCGACGTAGCTACCCAGCAGTGCCACTGGCGTGACAACTGGTACACTAGAGGTCAGTCCAACTCGGTCCTCTCGTACTAAAGTCAGATCCACTCAAATTTCTAACGCCCACAGCAGATAGAGACCGAACTGTCTCACGACGTTCTGAACCCAGCTCGCGTGCCACTTTAATGGGCGAACAGCCCAACCCTTGGGACCTTCTCCAGCCCCAGGATGTGACGAGCCGACATCGAGGTGCCAAACCCCCCCGTCGATGTGAGCTCTTGGGGGAGATCAGCCTGTTATCCCCGGAGTACCTTTTATCCTTTGAGCGATGGCCCTTCCACACGGAACCACCGGATCACTATGCTCTACTTTCGTACCTGATCGACCTGTATGTCTCTCAGTCAAGCTCCCTTATGCCATTGCACTCTACGCACGGTTACCAAGCGTGCTGAGGGAACCTTTAGAAGCCTCCGTTACTCTTTTGGAGGCGACCACCCCAGTCAAACTACCCACCACGCACTGTCCTCATTGCTGAGTTAGGCTCTAGATAAGCAAAGGGTGGTATTTCAAGGACGACTCCACAACGCCTAGCGACGCCACTTCATTGTCTCCCACCTATCCTACACATTACTTATCCAAAGTCAATACGAAGCTATAGTAAAGGTTCACGGGGTCTTTTCGTCCCGCTGCGGGTAATCGGCATCTTCACCGATACTACAATTTCACCGAGCTCATGGCTGAGACAGTATCCAGATCGTTGCACCATTCGTGCAGGTCGGAACTTACCCGACAAGGAATTTCGCTACCTTAGGACCGTTATAGTTACGGCCGCCGTTTACTGGGGCTTCATTTCATTGCCTCGCTAATGCTAACAACTCCACTTAACCTTCCAGCACCGGGCAGGTGTCAGGCCTTATACATCATCTTTCAATTTAGCAAAGCCCTGTGTTTTTGATAAACAGTCGCCTGGATCTTTTCACTGCGGCCAACATTACTGTTGGCGACTCTTCTCCCGAAGTTACGAGTCTATTTTGCCTAGTTCCTTAGCCATGAATCTCTCGAGCACCTTAGAATTCTCATCCCAACTACCTGTGTCGGTTTACGGTACGGGCTGCTTCACTCGCTTTTCTTGGAACCTCTTACTTACTTTCGCTTCTCCCGAAGGATAGGCTCAACGCACAATTCCGTCTGTGCGTAAGTACCTGGGAAATCCGTCACTTTTATCGTGAGCAGGTACAGGAATATTAACCTGTTGTCCATCGACTACCCCTTTCGGGTTCGCCTTAGGCCCCGACTAACCCTCAGCTGATTAGCATCGCTGAGGAAACCTTAGTCTTTCGGTGAGGGGGTTTCTCGCCCCCTTTATCGTTACTTATGCCTACATTTTCTTTTCTATGCGTTCCAGAATACCTCACAGTAATCCTTCTAAACACATAGAATGCTCCCCTACCACTTCAATATAAAATATTGAAATCCATAGCTTCGGTAATATGTTTATGCCCGATTATTATCCATGCAAAACCGCTCGACTAGTGAGCTGTTACGCACTCTTTAAATGAATGGCTGCTTCCAAGCCAACATCCTAGCTGTCTAAGCAGTTTCACCGCGTTTTTTCAACTTAACATATATTTGGGGACCTTAGCTGATGGTCTGGGTTCTTTCCCTCTCGGACATGGACCTTAGCACCCATGCCCTCACTGTTGATAAACATTTTATAGCATTCGGAGTTTGTCAGGAATTGGTAGGCGGTGAAGCCCCCGCATCCAATCAGTAGCTCTACCTCTATAAAACTCTTAATCAACGCTGCACCTAAATGCATTTCGGGGAGTACGAGCTATTTCCGAGTTTGATTGGCCTTTCACCCCTACCCACAGGTCATCCAAAGACTTTTCAACGTCAACTGGTTCGGTCCTCCATTTAGTGTTACCTAAACTTCAACCTGCCCATGGGTAGATCACTCGGTTTCGCGTCTACTACTGATAACTAAATCGCCCTATTCAGACTCGCTTTCGCTACGGCTTCAAACCTTAAATTCTTAACCTTGCTAACAACAGTAACTCGTAGGCTCATTATGCAAAAGGCACGCCGTCACATATTAATATGCTCCGACCGCTTGTAGGCGTACGGTTTCAGGTTCTTTTTCACTCCCTTAATTAGGGTTCTTTTCACCTTTCCCTCACGGTACTAGTTCACTATCGGTCTTTCAGGAGTATTTAGCCTTGCCGGATGGTCCCGGCTGATTCATACAGGATTACACGTGTCCCGCACTACTCAGGGTACTGCTATATCTTCTTCGATTACCTATACGAGACTTTCACTCTCTTCGGTGTGTCTTTCCAAACACTTCTAGTTCTCTTAGATTCTAATCTCGCAACCCTACAACCCCAAAATTGCCGTAACAATATTGGTTTGGGCTAATCCGCATTCGCTCGCCACTACTAACGGAATCACTTTTGTTTTCTCTTCCTATGGTTACTTAGATGTTTCAGTTCACCACGTTTGCCCCCTTGCGGGTAATACATCTTCAATGTACTGGGTTGCCCCATTCGGAAATCTACGGATTATAAGGTATGTGCCCCTACCCGTAGCTTATCGCAGCTTATCACGTCCTTCTTCGCCTCTGAAAGCCTAGGCATCCTCCATACGCCCTTATTTAGCTTATTGTACTTTTTGCTGTAGTAATTAATACTACAACGAGCTCTTTTTGATTCTTATTCTTTATAAAAATTATTCGTCGGTTATAAACCAACTTCTCTATCTTGATTCTTTACGATATCATTTTACCAATATGTCAATGAACTTTCTATAGCTATTGGCTTAAAGCCTGTCGCTATTAGCTAAAAAACACTACGTCTATAGCTATATCGTGGAGAATATCGGAGTCGAACCGATGACCCCTTGCGTGCAAGGCAAGTGCTCTAGCCAGCTGAGCTAATTCCCCTTTTCCCGTTAGTAGGCAGTCTTCAATTGCCCGTTAGCAGATGATGGATGCTCAACCTCCAGAATTTCCTATGACTCCTATCTCTTTTTGTAGTCTCGGGCAGACTCGAACTGCCGACCTCTACATTATCAGTGTAGCGCTCTAACCAGCTGAGCTACGAGACTATTTTTAAGATCTTAGCCTAATATTTTAAAATTGACAGCAAAAAGTAAAAAATACTCTTGTAACTAAAACACTCTTTCTCTAGAAAGGAGGTGTTCCAGCCGCACCTTCCGGTACGGCTACCTTGTTACGACTTAGCCCTAGTTACCAGTTTTACCCTAGGCGGCTCCTCACGGTAACCGACTTCAGGTACCCCCAGCTTCCATGGCTTGACGGGCGGTGTGTACAAGGCCCGGGAACGTATTCACCGGATCATGGCTGATATCCGATTACTAGCGATTCCAGCTTCACGGAGTCGAGTTGCAGACTCCGATCCGAACTGTGATATGGTTTATAGATTCGCTCCTATTCGCATAGTGGCTGCTCATTGTCCATACCATTGTAGCACGTGTGTAGCCCAGGACGTAAGGGCCGTGATGATTTGACGTCATCCCCACCTTCCTCTCGGTTTGCACCGGCAGTCTCGCTAGAGTCCTCAGCTTAACCTGTTAGCAACTAACGATAGGGGTTGCGCTCGTTATAGGACTTAACCTGACACCTCACGGCACGAGCTGACGACAACCATGCAGCACCTTGTAAAGTGTCCGAAGAAAAAACTATCTCTAGCCCTGTCACTCTACATTTAAGCCCTGGTAAGGTTCCTCGCGTATCATCGAATTAAACCACATGCTCCACCGCTTGTGCGGGCCCCCGTCAATTCCTTTGAGTTTCATTCTTGCGAACGTACTCCCCAGGTGGGATACTTATCACTTTCGCTTAGTCACTGAGATAATTCCCAACAACTAGTATCCATCGTTTACGGCGTGGACTACCAGGGTATCTAATCCTGTTCGCTCCCCACGCTTTCGTCCATGAGCGTCAGTACATATGTAGTAGACTGCCTTCGCAATCGGTATTCTAAGTAATATCTATGCATTTCACCGCTACACTACTTATTCTATCTACTTCCATATGACTCAAGTCAACCAGTATCAAAGGCAGTTCCATAGTTAAGCTATGGGATTTCACCTCTGACTTAATTGACCGCCTGCGGACCCTTTAAACCCAATGATTCCGGATAACGCTTGCACCCTCCGTATTACCGCGGCTGCTGGCACGGAGTTAGCCGGTGCTTATTCTTACAGTACCGTCAAATAAGTACTCGTACCTATATTTCTTCCTGTATAAAAGCAGTTTACAACCCATAGGGCAGTCTTCCTGCACGCGGCATGGCTGGATCAGGCTTCCGCCCATTGTCCAATATTCCTCACTGCTGCCTCCCGTAGGAGTCTGGTCCGTGTCTCAGTACCAGTGTGGGGGATAATCCTCTCAGACCCCCTACCTATCGTCGCCATGGTAAGCCGTTACCTTACCATCTAGCTAATAGGACGCATAGTCATCTTGTACCAATAAATCTTTAATTATTAAATGATGCCACTTATTAACATTATGGAGTATTAATCTTCATTTCTAAAGGCTATCCTCCTGTACAAGGCAGATTCTATACGCGTTACGCACCCGTTCGCCGGTCGTCAGCAGTGCAAGCACCCTGTTACCCCTCGACTTGCATGTGTTAAGCCTGCCGCTAGCGTTCATCCTGAGCCAGGATCAAACTCTTCATTGTATAATCTTTAATATTATAAATGTTAAGTTTCAAAAGAATTGTCTCAATATAATAATACATCGGGACGGTTTTTTTACTCTTTGTTTACGCTGTCAATTTCAATATTGTTAATGAACTTTATTATCTACTATAATCAATCTATCTAAAAATCGTTACCTTAAATAATATCTTTGTGATTTCGTTAGAATCGAACTAACCAACTATATAATCGTTGTTCCGAAAAACCATAATTAATACGCTTTCTAAAAGCGAGTGCAAAACTATAACCTTTTTTTATCCTGACAAAATGTTTTTGAAAGTTTTTTTTAAAAAAATTATTATTACACTATTTTAATGAACTTCGCTGTTTCTAAAAGCGAGTGCAAAACTATAACCTTTTTTTACTCTGACAAAATGTTTTTTTATTTATTTTTACTTTATTTTTTAAAGTATTGATAATCAAAAACCCACAAAACAATTATCTATTACAACAATCCTTGCGGGATTTAGAAATAATACCATTTGCCACTTGAATTTAATGGAATACCCCCCTTTTTACCTTTCTATTTCAAAATAAAAAATC
>FUHQ01000008.1_pt1 | contig 19042 bp, 16 predicted proteins | sample 1003131 | NCBI WGS metagenome assembly FUHQ01 (sample SAMEA4075884, study PRJEB14783) | cnidarian metagenome | reverse complement strand
ACTTTGTATAGCAAAAATTACTATAAATAAAATATTTTTCATTTTTTTATTAATTTAGTTTATACCATTTTAACTCTCAAATTACTCGAATTGGTATTAAAAATATCGTTTAAATGTTCATTTAAAAAAAGATTGTTGGGGTCGTGATTTTTTCGATGTTTATTAAATACATCAAACATCGGGTAGCTTTTTTGAAAGTACTGTGCCTTTTGAAAGTGCATTTTCCCCCAATGAGGACGACCTCCATATTTTATAAACACCTTTTCCAACGCTTTAAAATAAGGTTCATATTCTTTTTCTTTGTACACATGACAAGCAATATATGCAGAATCTCTTTTATATGCAGGACTTAAATAAATATCATCTCCTTTTACAAAACGATTTTCTAAAGGAAAATGAATCTTAAATTGCTTTGTGTTTATTAAATTGGTAATATCATTTAGGCAGTCTTGATAGCATTCAATAGGAATGTTATATTCCATTTCATTAAATTTTACCAGTCTTGGGGTGGCGTAAACGTCTTTACTTTCTTTTACTTTTGTTGATTTTGATAAAAATCTTGCTGAAAATTTGGATACCCCTACATTTAATTTAGGATTTTTTTTTGCCAAAACACATAATAGCTTAAGTATATAATTCTCAACGACTACATCATTTAGATAATTTATAAAATTATCTTTATTGGCTTTTTGGGTTGTTACATTAGAGTATTTTGTTTGGACAGCATTTGTATAAGGAAACCAATAAAACTCAAAATTTCTGTTTTCTTTATTTATTTCTGTTAATTTTGACAAAACGGCATCTAATTTTTCAACCTTTTTAACCAATTTTAATTTATAGTTTGGAATGCACCGTAATGTTAATTCTGTAATGATGCCTAATACACCCAATGATACTTTCATACATTTAAAAAGTTCTTTGTTTTCAGTTTCCGAGCAATATATTTCTTCTCCTAAGCCATTTATAAACGTAACAGCAACAACTTGTGTAGAAATATTACCAAAAGTAGTTCCTGTGCCGTGTGTTCCAGTAGAAATAGCCCCTGCAATGGATTGTTTATCAACATCGCCCATATTTTCGGTAGCTAATCCCTCCTTTGCTAAAAGTTGTGTAAGGTTAAACAGCTTTGTTCCTCCTTTTACAGTTACATAGTTGTTTTTTTTGTCAACATTAACAATTCCTTGATACTTATCTAAATTCAGACAAATACTATCCGTATTGTTTACAGCTGAAAAAGAGTGTTTTGTCCCATAAACTCTAATTTTTTTACCTATTTTATTTGCTGTCTGTATGATTTCTTTAATTTCTTTAGAGGTAGAGGGCTGCAAAAATTCCTTTGAATTCCACTCTTGATTTTCTGACCAATTTTTCATAATCCCAATATAGATGTTTTTGTTTTAAAGTATAAAATTACAACATTATTAATAAAAATTATAAAAATTATAAAAAAAACGCATAATACTAATATAAAGGAGCAATCCACGAGGCGTGTCTAAAAAAAGGATATGGAACAGAGGTAATATCTATTTTAGGGTTTATAAATTGTTGATATTCTCGTCCGTTTAGTGTTGCTTTAACATCAGCAAAAATGGTTACATCATAGCCTTCTTTGGCATAGCTTTCTTTTAGTTTGTTTGCCAATACCCAAATAAGTTTAGGGCGGACTAATACTTTTTCAGATTGCCATTCTTTTAAGGTGTATTTGATGTTTATAAAGTCTTTAAATGTTTGGTTTTTATCTTGAATAACAAAATAACCCTTCCCTCTTTTTGTTCGTAACTTCATATGCCACGAATAATTGTGTCCTTCTTCCGTCCAGCTTACGTTACCTGGTATTATAAAGTGGCGTAAAGGGATAAGGATCATTAGTAATGCCCAAATAAAAAGAGCTGTTAATTGTACTTTTTGTTTTTTGGTTAATACAGTAATCGGTTTGCGTGGGTTTGTTTTTTCAGAAGGTTGATAACCAACAACCATTAATACTTTTTGATGCCAAGAAGGATTAAAAAACAAGGTAATTCCTACAATCATAAACCAAGGAAAGATACCAATATTAAACAAGTTAGCATTTATTATATTAAACAACAATCCTGCACAAAAAGCTATTATTCGAGTCTTTCTAAACAACAGCAACGGAACTAAAAATAAATCTAAAAACAGCCCTGCATAACTAATGCTAAGAATCATCCATTTTTCGGTAAAATACTGCCCTATAATAGGAAAATCTACATCGTTTAATAGCCAAATGCTAAGAGGTTGACCCGTTAACCAATCATAATTTATTTTGGCAATACCACCAAAGAAAAAAGGCAACCCAATCATAAAGCGTAATAGCCACAAACTCCATAAAGGTTGCACGTAGGATTTTATTTTTTTAAACAAAAGACTATCCAAAGAAAAGTTGCGATGTGCCGGTAAAAAACACATTACAAAGCTAATAAGACAAATAAGATAAAAATGATTAAGGTAACGTGTTTGCTCTAATAAAAAGACATAGGTAAACCCAACAAAAAACGACAATATACTTATTCGGTATAAAAAGCCGAGTGTTATAAAAACACTCAAAACACCTAAAATCCAAAATAAAATTATCATTCCATCTCCAGGTAAGGGTTCAAGAAACTGAAAAGGGTAGTATGCAAAGTTAAATGTAGGTTCTATCCAATATTCTTGTATCCAATTATTATTAAAATAGCGATACACTTCTACAAGCATTATAATACCAAAAGCTATTCTAAAGAAGACTAAACTTGAAATATTTACCGTTTCAAACAGCCTTTTATAGTGCTTTCCCCATACGTATAATATGTGTTGTTTGTCTTGTTCCATTGCACTCATTGTTTTCTAATTTAATTTATAAATAATAACAACAAAGATAGTTTTCTTGCAGACACTATTTATACCATTTGCTATTTGATTTACCTTAAAAAAGCCCTTTTTATTACAGTAAATCAAATAGCAAATAATATTAGATACGTAGTAAATTAAACCTTAAAATAGTATTATATCAATACGCTCGTTTGTTGTTTCCTTCATAAAAATTGATAAAAGCTTCGTTTACTACACGATGTCCGCCATCAGTAGGGTAATTTCCTGTAAAATACCAATCTCCTGTATGATTAGGACAAGCTTTATGAAGTCCATCAACGGTTTGATAGATAACTTCAATTTTAGCATTAACATCTTCCGATTTTAGCATTTCTGCTATTTTTGCAGAAATTTGTTTGTCTGTAAAAGGAGCGTAAATTTCCTTTACGTGGTTTATAATTTCTATATCTTCTTTGTTTCGTTGTGCTATACATTTGTCATAAACCTCTTCTACTTTGTGATATTGATGGGTTTCTTTTAACAGACTTAAAGCAGCTTTAAAGGCAATAAAATCGCCTATTTTTGCCATATCTATTCCGTAGCAATCTGGATAACGAATTTGAGGAGCAGATGAAACTACTACAATTTTTTTAGGAGATAATCGGTCTAAAATTTTAATAATACTTTTCTTTAGGGTTGTCCCTCTAACAATACTATCATCAATTATAACCAAGTTATCGGTAGGTTTTACTACGCCATAAGTAACATCATATACGTGAGCTACCAAATCATCTCTGCTATTATCATCGGTAATAAATGTACGTAGTTTAGCATCTTTAACCGCTATTTTTTCAAAACGAGGACGCTCCGATAATATTTCACGTACTTTTTGAGCAGACAACCCACCGCCACCAGCTAAAATTTTAGCTGTTTTTTGTTGGTTTAGCACCTCGTTAGCGGCATCAATCATACCATAAAAAGACGTTTCGGCAGTATTGGGAATATAACTAAAAACAGCATTGGAAATATCACCATCAATAGCTTTTATAACTTCAGGGAAAACATATTCTCCCAGTTTTTTTCGTTCTTTATAAATATCAGCATCACTTCCTCTAGAAAAATAAATACGCTCAAACGAACAGCTTTTTTTTGTTCGTTTTTTTAATATTCTTTCTAAAGATGTTGCTCCGTTTTTCTTTATGATAAGAGCTTTTCCTCCGGGTATTTCGGATATTTTGTCCATAGGAACATTAAAAGTGGTTTGTATTACGGGTCTTTCAGATGCTACAACGACCACCTCATCATCTTTATACCAAAAAGCCGGGCGAATTTCTGAAGGGTCTCGTAACACAAAAGCATCGCCGTGTCCCAGTAATCCTGCCATTGCATAACCTCCGTCCCAATTTCTTGACGAGCGTTTTAAAATACGACTAATGTCTAAATTATCTTCAATAAAAGGAGAGGCTTCTTTTTTATTGAACCCAGCTTCTTTTGCTTTGATATAGGTTTCAGCAACTTCATCTTCTAAAAAATGACCTATTTTTTCCATTACGGTTACTGTGTCGGTGGCTTCTTTTGGGTGCTGTCCTAACGAAATTAACTCTTGCATTAATTTCCTTGAATTGGTCATATTAAAGTTTCCTGCAACAATAAGGTTTTTGTGTTTCCAATTGCTTTGACGTAAAAAAGGGTGTACATTTTCAATGCTGTTTCCCCCAAAAGTTCCGTAGCGAACGTGCCCTAAAAATAGGTTACCTATATAAGGCATATGTTCTTCTTGCCAAGAAACATCTTCTGCTTTTTCGGGATTATTTTCAAAAATGGTATTAATACGCCTGTTAATTTGTCCAAAAATATCTTGAATGGGTTGCTGTTTGTTAGAGCGAATTCTGCTTATGTATCTTGTGCCGGGGGGTACGTCAAATTTTATTCCTGCTATTCCGGCACCGTCTTGCCCCCTGTTGTGTTGTTTTTCTAACAACAAATACATTTTGTTTAATCCGTAAAAAGCGGTTCCGTATTTATCCTTATAATACTGCAACGGTTTTAAAAGTCTAACCATTGCTATACCGCACTCGTGTTTTAAAAAATCACTCATCTTAAAAAAATAAAAAACTCCTCCACAGGTAGGAGTTTGTAATTTAGTTGTGTATGTTTTAACAATGTTAAAACGGTTGTTATTTCTGCCTGCACAGCGTGTAAAAATAATAAAATCCGCTCATAAAGGAGCGGATTTTATCAGTTTAGTTCTATATCAAATTGCGTTAGTTCTTTAAACGCTTTTAATCTGGTTTTTACTTCCTCTTTTGTTAGATTTTCCATTCGTTCTGTACCAAATTTTTCTACACAAAACGAAGCCAAGCAAGAGCCGTAAACGATTCCGTTTTTCATATTTTCAAAAGAAAAATCTCCAGTAGAAGCTAAATATCCGCAAAATCCACCAGCAAAGGTATCTCCTGCTCCAGTGGGGTCAAAAACACTCGCCAAAGGTAAGGCAGGAGCATAAAACATCTTCTCTTCATTAAATAATAAAGCTCCGTGTTCTCCTTTTTTTATGACTACGTATTTAGGTCCCATTTTATGAATTTTTTTTGCTGCGTTTACTAAGGCGTATTCACCGCTTAATTGCCGTGCCTCCTCGTCATTAATAGTGATAACATCTACACGTTTTAGTATGCTATATAAATCATCTAAAGCAATATCCATCCAAAAATTCATTGTGTCTAACACTACCAATTTGGGTTCTTCTTCCATTTGGTCTAATACAGAAGCTTGTGTTAGCGGGTGTAAATTGCCCAGCATAACAATAGGGGCATTTTTAAAATCATTTGGAACAACGGGTTTAAAGTGTTCTAACACGTTTAATTCCGTAATTAACGTATCTCGAGAGTTCATATCATTATGATATTTACCACTCCAAAAAAATGTTTTTCCGTTTTTAATAATTTCTATTCCGTCAGTATTGATGCCTTTTTTTTGTAGCATTGCCAAGTGCGATTGAGGAAAATCGCCCCCAACTACGGATACAACTCCTGTGTTTATTCCTAAAGTCGCCGCCGATAAGCCTACAAAAGTTCCTGAACCTCCTAAAATTTTATCGGTTTTGCCAAAAGGGGTTTCTATTTTGTCAAAAGCGACCGTTCCTACAGTTAATAATTTACTCATTTGTTATTTTATATGTAATTTTGCAAAATAAATGCAATTTTAAAAAGCAAAAATAGTTTTAAAAAATGACTATAACAGAAATACAAGAAGAAATTATTAACGAATTTTCAATGTTTGATGATTGGATGGAGCGTTATGAGTATATTATTGAGTTAGGAAAAGCACTACCTTTAATAGACGAAACCTACAAATTGGACGAAAATCTAATACGAGGATGCCAGTCTAAAGTGTGGTTACACTCAGAATTGAATAATAATAAAATTTTATTTACAGCAGATAGTGATGCCATTTTAACAAAAGGAATTGTAGCATTATTATTGCGTGTTTATTCCAACCAATCACCACAAGATATTTTAAATGCAGATGCAACATTTATTAATGAAATAGGTTTAAAAGAACATTTAAGTCCCACACGTGCTAACGGATTAGTATCGATGCTAAAACAGATAAAAATGTATGCTATTGCTCAACAAACAAAATTAAAATAAATGACAGATAAAGAATTAGAGGACTTAGGCGATGACATTGTACGTGTTTTAAAAACCATATATGACCCTGAAATCCCTGTAGATATATATGAATTAGGATTGATTTACGATGTTTTTATATCGGAAGAAAACAACGTAAAAATATTGATGACCTTAACCTCTCCAAATTGTCCAGTAGCTGAAATACTTCCGGCAGAAGTAGAGGAAAAAATAAAAACAATTGAACAGGTAAACGATTGTGAAGTAGAAATCACTTTTGACCCCACTTGGAATCAAGATATGATGAGTGAAGAAGCAAAATTAGAATTAGGTTTTTTATAGAAACAGTTTATACCGTTTTAAATTGAACATTAAAATGGCAAATGGTATAAAAATCCAAAAGAAATAAATCTAAATGAATATTTGGCTAAAAATTGGAGAATACATATAATTTACTAAATTTGTATTTATGAAAAAAATAATTTTAACCTTATTTGTTATTTTTCTATTTTGGATGATTGTAGGAAACTACTTAATTTATATAAATCACCCAAAAGCTCAAATAGTAATGGGGTTGGGGGTGTTTTTTATGGCTTTTATATTGATGCCTGTTTTTATTTACCACCGCTATAAAGAGGGCAAGTATAAAAAATATCAAGTAAATGATGATATGTTTAAAAGAAAAAAATAATGCTGTCCCCATTAATTAAGAAAAGCGAACAAACACTGTTTTGTTAAAACAAAACAAAAAAACAAGCGTTATAAGATTTTAGATAACAACTTATATGAAACAACCTATTTTATTAAAAGTTACTACCTTTTTACTTTGTGTTTTTACCTTAGCTGAAGCTTTTTCACAAAAAACTGAAATGAATTCGGTTTTTGAAGCGACATTTTATAGAGCTAAAGATTTATACAGCAACAGAACCTATGCAGGTGCTCAAAAGTTATTTGCAGAAGTATCGAAAAAAGCAGATGCACAAAGTAATTTAAAAACCGATGCAGACTATTATGATGCAATGTGTGCCATAAAGTTAAATCAGGCAAATGCCGATGAAAAAGTATTAGATTTTGTAAAAAAACACCCATATAGCAGTAAAAAAGAAAAAGCTTTTTTTAATGTAGGGAATTATTATTTTGCAAACAGAAAAGCATCACACGCATTAAAATGGTATTCAAAAATAAATGTAAAACGCCTAAACGAAGAAGACATTAATGAATTGAATTACAAAATGGGTTATGCCCTTTTGGTATCTAATTATATGCGTGATGCCAAAAAGAAATTCGCCACATTATTAGGAAATCCAATGTACGGAAATGATGCTCGTTATTATTACGGATATATTTCATACAAACAAGAAAATTTTGGAGAGGCAGAAGAAAATTTAAGCCGTTTGGCAAACGATGCTACCTATAAGTCAAAGGCAAATTATTATTTATTAGATATTGCTTTTAAAAATGGTAGCTTTGAAAAGGCGGCAGCAATAGGAGAACGTATTTTACCAACAGCAGATAAAAAACAAAAATCAGATATTACAAAAATAATCGGAGAAAGTTATTTTAACCTTGGAAAATATGACAAAGCCATTCCTTTTTTAATGGATTACAAAGGACAAAAAGGCAAATGGAACAATGTTGATTATTACTATCTTGGCTATGCCTACTACAAGCAAGAAGATTATGATAACGCCATAAAATATTTTTCAAAAATTATAAATGGAGCAAACAAAATCGCTCAAAATGCGTACTATCATTTGGCAGAATGTTACTTAAAAAAAGACAAAAAAACAGAAGCCTTAAACGCTTTTAAAAATGCTGGAGAAATGAATTTTGATAAGCAAATTACTGCTGATGCCAATTTGAATTACGCCAAATTAAGTTACGAAGCAGGAAATCCGTATAAAAGCGTTCCGGAAGTTTTAAAAGACTACCTAAGTAGATATCCAAAAGCACCCGAAAATACCGAAATAAAAGAATTATTAATCACTTCGTATTTACATCAACAAGATTATCAAGGAGCTATTGATTATTTGAGTGCCAACAAATCTCCCGAAAATGACAAAATAGCAATAAAAGTGTCATTATATCGAGGTATTCAATTATTTAATGAACAAAAACTACAAGAAGCTATTCCGCATTTTTTGATAGCTTCGAGTTCTAGTAATTTTGAAGTAGCTAATAAAGCAAAGTTTTGGATGGCTGAATCAGATTATTTATTGGAAAAATACAATAATGCCGTAGAAGAATTTTTATCTGTAAGCACTATTACTACTATTGATGATTTTAAAGATTTGAATTACCATATTGCATATGCTTATTTCAAATTAAAAGACTATGAAAATGCACGTAACTATTTTCAACTTTTTATAAAAGATGATATTGATGATGCCGTTTTAAAAGACGATGCTATGCTACGCTTAGGAGATTCGTACTATGCTACCAAAAATTACGATAAAGCAATTACTACATATCAAAAAATTGTAGATGAAGGAGGTACAGGAGCCGATTATGCTTTATATCAAAAGGCGATGAGCAACGGTCTTTCTAAAAGAAATCAACAAAAAATTAATGATTTACAAGCGGTTATTGACAATTACGAGGATTCTAAACTAAAAGATGACGCTTTATTTCAAATGGCAACGACATTTACGGCTATGGGGAAAAATGACAAAGCACATCAGGCGTACGATTTATTGCTGAAAAACCATCAAGAAAGTAGTTATATCCCTGCGGTTTTATTACGTCAAGGTCTTTTGTTTTACAATAGTGGTAACAACGAACAAGCTCTTTCAAAATACAAATCGGTAGTAGCAAAATATCCAAATGCTAACGAAACAAAACAAGCAGTAACAAATGCAAAAAATGTTTATATCGATATGGGAAAGGTTGATGAATATGCTTTGTGGGTAAAAACACTTCCGTTTATTAATATAGACAAAAGAGAGCTTGATAATTCTTCGTATGAATCGGCAGAAAACAAATTTTTAGAAGGGAATACGGCACTTGCTATAAAAGGGTTTAATAAATATCTGAAAAACTATCCTAATGGTTTACATAGCTTACAAGCTCATTTTTACTTGGCAAAATCGTATTTAAAAAACAATAAGAAAGCAAACTCAATACCGCATTACACCTATGTTGTTAAGCAAGAAAAAAACGAATATAGCGAGGAAGCATTAGCAAAATTATCACAAATTTACCTTGAATCTAACAAGTGGAAAGAGGGAATAGTGTTGTTAGAGCGATTGGAAAAAGAGGCAAATTACCCTCAAAATATCATTTTTGCTCAAAGTAACTTAATGAAAGGCTATTACGAAACTAAAAAGTATCAAAAAGCAAAAGAATATGCCGAAAAAGTATTGGCAAAAGAAAAAATAAGTCCAAAAGTAAGTGAAGACGCTAAAATTATTATAGCCCGTTCTGCCATAAAAACAGAAGATTATATTACTGCAGAAGAATATTATGATATTGTAAATACAAATGCTATTGGCGAAACAAAAGCAGAGGCATTATATTACAAAGCCTTTTTTCTAAACGAAGCAGAAGCCTATGAAGATTCTAACAAAGAAGTACAAAACCTAATCGCTAACTATTCTTCTTATAAATATTGGGGTGTAAAAAGCTATATTATAATGGCTAAAAATCACTACGCAATGAATGATGCGTATCAGGCAACGTATATTTTAGAAAATATCATTAAAAACTTTACACAATTCAAAGACTTACTTGAAGACGCTAAAAACGAATTGCGTAAAATTAAAAATAAAGAAGCAAAAACAAACGAATCGGTAAATCTTGAAAAGTAATTGTTGATGAAAAAATTTATAGTATTAATAACATTATTTGTAAGTACATTAGCTACTGCTCAAAAAAAACCATCGGTTTCTGCCAAGAAGGATAGCATTAAAACCGAGGTAGTAAATGTAGTAACTTCGTATGCACCAAAAGTAAGTGATGCGTTTAAAATAAAACGAAGACCAACAATTAACCTAAATAAGGATATAGAAAAAAAAGAACTTACCTATAAAATTATATCGGTACCGGTTGCCTCTACCTTCGTCCCTAAAAGTGGTACGCTAAAAGGGATAAATGTAGGAAAAAAAGAGCGTATTTTCGATAATTATATAGCAGTAGGGTTTGGTAATAATATAACACCTTTTGCAGAAGGATATATGCACAGCAGTACTCCTTTTGATAGTGAATATGGGGCGGGACTAACTTTTATTTCTTCGTATGATCCCGTTGAAGATACAAAATTAAGCAGTAGCTTTTTAAACATTGATTTTGATTTGTTTTTTAAGCAAGAAGAACGCTATTTTGATTGGGGAATGGGGGTTGATATTGAAATAAACAAACACAATTGGTACGGTTTACCTACCAATATTGAATTTGCAGAGGCTACCATCAATACCATTAAAGAAAGTCAAATATATAAAAGTTATAAAATTTTTGGAAACGTGAACATTCCTGATTCCAATATTAAAAACGCCGATATTGCCGTTCGTTATTTTTCTGACTCTTTTGAAAGTAGTGAGTTTGCAATTGATATTAATTCCTTGTTCCAAATTCCATTAGGCAGAGCAGGATATGATTTGGAAGATATTTATCTTGGGTTTAGTACAAATTTTATGGGAGGGCATTTTGCTAATGGTTATGACGTTAGAAACACCAAAAAATATGGGATTTTTTATGTCGGATTAAATCCTTATTATAAGTTTAAGTACAATGATTTTGATATTAAAATAGGAGCTAAAGCTTATTATTCAATGGATAAGGAAAACAGTAAAAACAGCAAGTTTTTTGCGTATCCTGACGTAAGTATTAGCCACCCTGTAATTCATAAAATAGCTAATTTATACGTGGGGGCATCAGGCGATTTTAATGTTAATTCTCATCAATCGTTATCCGAAAAAAATCCGTTTGTTTCGCCAACACTAACACTATTACCAACCAACGAAATGTATAATTTTTTTGGAGGTATAAAAGGGGTTTTAACGGACAATGTGAATTATAACGTTAAGGCATCTTACAAAAACGAAGAAAACAAATCTTTTTATGTACTTCACAAATCCAAATCAGATGGAATAAATATCGGCTCAAGAGATGGGTTTTTTTATAAAGGTTATGAATACGGTAACTCTTTTGATGTTGTTTATGATGACGTAAAAACAGTGTCCGTATTTGGCGAAATTTCATACGATGCTACAAGAAATGTTACTATAGGTTTTTCGGGAAAATATGATAATTATACATTAAAAAACACACAAGAAGCGTGGAACACTCCACAATTAAAAGCTGATTTTTTTGGCAAATATAAAGCCGATAAATGGTTTGTCGCTACCAATATTTATTTTGTAGGGGACAGAAAAGGACTCATTTACAATACTACTGACTCAAAAACAATAAGTTTAAAAAGTTATATTGACATAAATATAAACGGCGGCTATCATTTTAACCCTCTCTTATCTGTATTTGTAAAAGCAAATAATATTTCCAACACAAAATACCAACGCTTTACTAATTTTAATGCACAAGGAATACAAGTGATAGGAGGAATTATTTGGCGATTTGATACGTTGTTTTAGTAATACCTTTTAACTCTCCATTTACTCAAATAAAACACTCTTTTTTTCTTTTGAATGAATTATACGATTTACAACTAAAAACTTCGCATATTAATCGTTTCTTTTTCGCCCATATGAAATATAAAAAAGAACCATAAGCTACGGCTATGCTTATACTTTAGCTCACCAAATTTAAATTCGGCGAAACCAATCTTCGATTTCTATTTTATCTGAACAAAAAATAATTCAATTAATTTATACGAATTTTTTATACCATTTGCTATTTGAATTTACCGTAATAAAATGCCCTTTTTACCTTTCTATTTCAAAATAAAAAATCGTTATAACTACGGTTATGCCTCATTTTTCTTTTTCATATAAAGGCAAAAACCATCTTTTTCCGTTACAGTAAATTCAAATAGCAAATGGTATTAATCATAAATCATATTATACCATTTGCCATTTTACAAATTAATTTTCAAAGAATGTTTTGTGTAAAAACCCAGCGGTTATTGCTCCAGCTATTGGTGCTACCCAAAACATCCATACTTGTGATAGATATTGGGGACCTGCAAAAATAGCTTGACTTAAAGAACGTGCTGGATTAACTGAAGTGTTTGTAATTGGAATACTAATTAAATGAATTAATGTTAATCCTAATCCTATGGCTATTGGGGCAAATCCTTTCGGTGCATTTTTATGGGTACTTCCTAAAATAATCAATAGGAAAAACATCGTCAATAAAAATTCTGTTAAAAAGGCTGAACCCAAGCTGTATTTTTCAGGAGATAGGTTTCCATATCCATTAGCAGCAAATCCACCTATGTTTGTAAATCCATCTTTTCCTGATATGATTATATACAAAGTTCCTGCAGCGATAATAGCACCCACTACTTGTGAAATAATGTAAGGAACAATTTCTTTTGTAGAGAATTTTCCTCCAGCCCACAGACCAATAGAAACAGCAGGGTTAAAATGCCCTCCTGAAATATGCCCTACAGCATACGCCATTGTCAATACTGTTAAACCAAAAGCAAGAGAGACTCCTACAAATCCAATGCCTAAATTAGGGATTCCAGCAGCGAAAATAGCACTACCACAACCTCCAAAAACAAGCCAAAATGTGCCGAATAGTTCGGCTAAATACTTCTTCATAATTATGTAATGTTTAATAGTTAATGTTATTTTGACACATTCTACTTAAAGAAGTCACATCTCTATAAATTATTTTTTTGCATTATCTTTGCACTTTCAAATAAAATAATATGAAGTTAGCATTCTTAACAATAGGAATATTGGCACTTGCTTTTGCGGGTATTGCTATTAAAATTTGGGCAAAAAAAGATGGTAGATTTTCTGGTACGTGTGCGAGTCAAAATCCGATGTTAAATAAAGACGGTGAGGCTTGTGGGTTTTGTGGAAAAACCCCTGACCAGTTTGATACCTGTAACGATTCAAATCATCAATAAAATATTTTTAAATAGTTGTTTTTTGAGTAATTCAAACTTAAAATAGTATAAAAACCTCAGTTGGTTGTCAAATTTGTCATAAAAACATCATTTTATTTGTTAACTTTTTGCTACCTTGTACGTTCTTAACACAAAGTACCGTAGTATATGCTTATTAAAATTTATGGAAGTGCTGTTTTTGGTATAGAGGCAACCACGATTACCGTTGAGGTAAATATAGACATAGGGGTAGGCTATCATTTGGTAGGACTACCTGATAATGCTGTTCGTGAAAGTTCGTATAGAATTTCGGCAGCACTTAAAAACAACGGATTTAAGTTTCCAGGTAAAAAAATTATTATCAATATGGCACCTGCCGATATACGAAAGGAGGGAGCTGCTTACGATTTGACCTTAGCTATTGGTATTTTGGCTGCTTCTAACCAAATAAAGTCAAAAGATATTGATAATTATATTATTATGGGAGAACTTTCGCTTGATGGTAGTTTGCAACCCATAAAAGGTGCTTTACCTATTTCAATTAAAGCTAAAGAGGAGGGTATAAAGTATTTTATTTTACCTAAAGAAAATGCCAAAGAGGCTGCTATAGTAAATGGTATTAATGTTTATGGTGTTGAAAACATTATGCAGGTAATTAATCATTTTGAAGAAAAAGAATTGCTTGAGCCTACAATTGTTGATACACAAGCCGAATTTTATAAAAACATCAATTTTCCTGAATTTGATTTTTCTGATGTAAAAGGACAAGAAAGCATAAAACGCTGTATGGAAATTGCAGCTGCGGGTGGTCATAATATTATACTTATAGGGCCTCCCGGTTCGGGAAAAACAATGTTAGCCAAAAGATTACCGTCTATTTTACCGCCAATGACACTTGACGAAGCATTAGAAACTACTAAAATTCATTCGGTTGTAGGAAAAGTAAAAAATAATGGATTGATATACCAACGTCCGTTTCGCAGTCCTCATCACACAATATCCGATGTTGCTTTAGTGGGAGGTGGACAATATCCGCAACCCGGAGAAATTTCTTTGGCTCATAATGGGGTGTTATTTTTAGATGAATTACCAGAATTTAAACGTACGGTTTTGGAGGTAATGCGACAACCTCTTGAAGATAGAGAGGTTACGATTTCAAGAGCAAGATTTACAGTGAATTACCCCAGTAGTTTTATGTTGGTAGCAAGTATGAACCCCAGTCCCTCAGGATATTTTAATGACCCTAGCAGTCCTATGACTTCCTCTCCACAAGAAATGCAACGTTATTTGAGTAAAATTTCGGGACCTCTATTAGACCGTATTGATATTCATATTGAAGTTACTCCAGTTCCTTTTGAAAAATTATCAGAGGAATCAAAAGCAGAAAGTAGTATTGAAATCAGAAAGCGTGTAACAACAGCAAGGGAAATACAATCTGTACGATTTCAAGACATTGACGGAACACATTACAACGCACAAATGAGCGTAAAACAAATTAGAAAGTTCTGTAAATTGTCCGAAGAAAGCAAAGGATTGTTAAAAAATGCTATGGAAAAGTTAGATTTATCCGCTCGGGCCTATGATAGAATTTTAAAAGTAGCCCGAACAATTGCCGATTTAGCAAATTCAACAAGCATTGAATCAAATCATATTGCGGAAGCTATACAATACAGAAGTTTAGATAGAGATGGGTGGTTAGGGTAGGTTTGATACATTTTTATTTTTTGAGTAAATTCAAATCACAAATGGTATAAAAACTAAAATTTATAATATTTAAACAATTACGGTTTTATAGCTCCGTTTCCCACTCCAATTACTCGGTCATAAATACTTCCAAAAGGACGATAATACACGATAACAGTATATATGTTTTCGGTTTCATAAAAAGAACCCGCTATTTCATTCGTATTTATAAACCCTTTTTTATCAAGGGTTACGTATTTATAATTGTAAAACCCTTGTTTTAAAAGAATGGACGATGTATAGACTCTGTCTTGCTCGTTGTATAACATTTTGTTTTTTGAAGTCAATTCAAAATTATTAAACGCTCCATATACATAAACATCTTTATTTTTATAAGGTTCAAAAGCATCTAAATAAAAATGAATCATAGTATAATCGGCTTCGGTATTTGCCTTTTCGCCGTCTAAGGTACGAACAATAAACTGCCCATTAATATCAGGATTGTATGAATAAGGGAGGTCTGCACGAGGTTTGTCAAGATATAAGTAAGTGTTAAAAAGCTCTTTACGTTCTACTTTTGCAATGTTAATATTTGTATTTCGTATCCGCTTGTTGTCAAAGTTTCTAAACTCATTTCCTCCCCAAAAAGTTGTTTTGTTTGTATAGTTGTACAAAAGTTGATTGGGTTTGTAAAAATGAGGTTTAAGTCCTTTAACGCTTGCGTTCCAGTTATTGTTTTGAAACAACACAACATTAATTTCTTGTGCCGGATTATTGATAGTAAAATCAGTATAGTTAATGATAAACTGGACGGTTTGAGCCTCATTTAAACGTTCAACATTAGCACTTCTAAAAACAGCAACTCCAACCGTAGTAAGCGGTTCGTAAAAAACACATTTTCTTGAAAAAACAACCTCGTCATCTTCGTTTAATACAGATATTAGATAATTTCCACTTTTGGTAATAATGGTGTTTTGGTTGGGTAGTCTTACAGCATAATGTGTGTAACTTTGAAGTGTGTTAAAAGAGTTTGTAACATTTGTGATATAGTCTTGTTCAAAACCGTTGATATATTGATTGGGAATTAAATTACTAAGTTTCCAATCATACGTCATATGTTCAATTTTGTATTGATATTCTTTGCTATCTCCATCTAAATCATCAAACGATAATTCTAAAGGGCCTCCCAATGGAACAACAGCTAAAAATTGTTGTGAGTTTAGTGGGCGTAACTGAATTGTTTTTATGTTTTGGGCTTGTAATGGGAAACATACCAATAATATTAAAAACCTTAGTAATAGTTGGTGGCTTGATGTTTTAATACATATATTCAAAAGACTTCTTTTAATGATGTTGGTTTAAAATCGTATAAGCAACTACGTATAAACGCCGTTGGCTATAGGTTTATTATTTGATAATCTTGAACTAGAACTTCTGTAGGGATATGAAGTGTTGCATTCAATTTTCTAATCATTTCTAAAGTCAGTTTACGTTTTTTGTTTAAAATTTCACTAACTCTACTTTTAAATCCAACAACTTCTGCTAAATCTTTTTGTTTCATACCCATCTGCTCCATTCGAAACTTAATAGCTTCAATTGGGTCAGGCATTCCAATTGGAAAATTCTCATTTTCATATCGGTCAATCAAAATTGAAAGTATTTCTAATTCGTCTCCTTCTTTCGTTCCTTTTTTTGAGTCAAATATACTCTCAAGTCTATTGAGTGCATTTTGATAATCTTTTTTATTTCTAATCGGTGCTATTTTCATCTTTAAATATTATTTGCGTCAATTTTATCATATTCAGCGTGAGTTCCAATGAACCTTATCCAACATATTTTATATTCAAAGTTGAATTTTACAATTAAACGATAATTATTTCCTTTTATGTTGTAAACTATTCTATTGTCTTTTAGGATACTTGCACTTGGATAATCACTTTTTAATTCATTTATATTTTCCCATTCGGTCTTTTCGGTTTCTCTAAACCACGACTTTAATTGTTCTTCACAGTCAGCGTGTTTTTCCCAAAAATTTCGTAAAGTTCGTTTTGCTATTATTCTCACATTACATTTAGGTTGACGCAAATATAATAAAAAAGTTACCAATTTGGTAATATCTCCTGTTTTTTTAACTTATACCTATACTATTTTGCTTTTTCTAAAGTAAACGAAAATTCCGAGCCTTTTCCTAAGGTGCTTTTCAATAAAATGGTTTCATTATGAGCCTCCACAATATGTTTAACGATAGATAAACCTAATCCTGAGCCACCTTGTTCTCGAGAGCGACTTCTGTCCACTCTATAAAATCGTTCAAACAGACGAGGTATATTTTCTTGTTTTATACCCTCTCCATTATCTGCTATTTTAATGATGTGTTTTTGTGGGTTATAATTTTCTACACTTACGATAGTTACCCCTCCTATTTTTCCGTATTTAATAGAATTAACAATTAAGTTGATAAGCACTTGTTCTATACGCTCTATATCGCCATTTACATAGATAGGAAATTCGTATGCTTTATCAAACTTTAGTGTGATGTTTCGTTTTTTTGCTTTTATCTCAAATAAATCAAATACGTTTTTAATAACATCTAAAATATTAAAAGACTCGATATTCATTTTCATTCCTTCCGTTTCTAATTTAGCAATCATATCCAAATCTTTTATTATAGAACTTAATCGCTCTACTCCTTTACTGGCTCTTTCTAAGTATTTATCTCTAATTTTTTTATCGTCTGCTGCACCTTCAATCAAGGTAAGAATATATCCTTGCACTGTAAATAAAGGGGTTTTTAATTCGTGGGCAACATTCCCTAAAAAGTCTCTTCTAAAAGAATCTCTTTCCGTTAAATTAGCTATTTCTTCCCTTTTGTCTTCTACATATTCTTGTACGCTTTTAACCAATGAGCCAACATCAGTAGAAACTCTATCTCGCTTTAAATCTTTAACATCTAAAATAGAAATTTCTTCATATAGCTTTTTAATACGTTGATATATAAAATTTTCTGCTCGATATTGTATAAATAAAAAAGAAGCTGTAAAAAGCAAAATTGCTACAATAATAACAGTAACAAGTCCTAAAGACTTATATAGAAAAAAATAAGAAACTGTTGATACAGTAATGGATAATACTGTTAGATAAAACGCTGAAATAAATGCGTATTTATATGTTTTTTTTAGTTTTTTTTTCATTTTTTAGTGAAGAAAATACGAATAATTTTAAACTTTGGGCGTTTCACCTAAGACAAACTTATAGCCTACGCCTTTTACAGTTTTAAAATTGTCATCGCCAAATTTTTCACGTAATTTACGGATATGAACATCAATAGTTCGTCCTCCAACAATCACCTCATTTCCCCAAACGCTATCTAAAATAACATCTCGTTTAAAAACTTTCCCCGGTTTTGAGGTTAATAATGAAAGTAATTCAAATTCTTTTCGGGGTAAATTTATTTTTTCTTTTCCTTTAATAACTACATATTCTTCTCTGTTTATGATAATATCTCCTATCGTAACAGTTGCTTCTGCTGTTTTTTCTGATTTAATTCTACGCAATAATGATTTTACTTTACTCATCAAAACCTTCGGTTTTATGGGTTTTGTAATATAATCATCTGCACCAGCATCAAATCCTGCTACTTGCGAATAGTCCTCTCCTCTTGCCGTTAAAAAAGCGATTATTACATTTTCTAAAGAAGAAATACCCCTGATTTTTTCACAAGCCTCTATGCCGTCCATTTCAGGCATCATAATGTCTAATAATATTAAATGAGGTGTTATTTTTTTAGCTACTTTTACGGCTTCAATTCCGTTAGAAGCTGTAAAAATTTGGTATCCCTCATTTTTTAAATTATAGCTTATTATTTCTAAAATATCTTGTTCGTCATCTACCAAAAGTATTTTTATGT
>FUHQ01000007.1_pt1 | contig 19272 bp, 15 predicted proteins | sample 1003131 | NCBI WGS metagenome assembly FUHQ01 (sample SAMEA4075884, study PRJEB14783) | cnidarian metagenome | reverse complement strand
TTTTTAGAGTTTTCAAACTTTATGTTTTTTAGTTTAAAAATAAATTTTATCATTAATAGAACAACTGCTCCCCATAAAATTTACCTGAGCCGATTTTTGCCTTTGTAGGAAAAAGAAAAACGAGGCATAACCTACGTTACGGCGATTTTTTATGTTGAAATAGAAAGGTAAAAAGGGTATTTTATTCCAGTAAATTCAAGTGGTAAATGGTATTACTTCTCCAAAAGCCTAAACTAACAATCTAATAATTATTTATAAAATGGTAATTTAATTTTAGTTAGTTTAGGCTTTGAGCAGGGGAGAAGTAGTTTAATTATATCCTGGGTTTTGTTTACCAAAAGCCGGATTATTTTTAATTGCGTGATCGGGTATAGGAAATATCAACTGGTTTTTATTTTTTATTGAGGGTTTGATTGTTTCTATTTTTAAATCCCCCAATCTATCATATCGAACCAAATCAAACCAAGGCTCGGCGTTTTCCAAATGTAATTCCAAAAGTTTTTCTTTTCGCACATCTTCTAAAAAAGTTGCTTTGTCATAAGGTTCGTACACTTTTAAGAAATCATCTACATAAGTTTCGTTAGCAAAAGCTCTTTTTCTAACTGTATTTAAAGCATTGATGGCTTTTTGTTCGTCCCCATTGGTTCTGGCAATTGCTTCGGCGTACATCAAATATACTTCAGCAACTCTTAAATAATAAAATGTTGCATTCGGAGTAGTGTGTTTTTTGTAACGACCATCTTCTTTCTCGGCACTTCCTGCAAATGTAAAAGAAAATCTAGGGTCATAGCCTTCGGTATAATTTTCATCACCATCGTCTGGCGACTCGTATTGTTCATCTGCGACTTTTTTAAGATAAGATGCTGGAGGGTTTCCTTGAATTTTAAAAAAAGGGTTTCCATAAATACTTCCTGCTTTAACCGAAGGAGCAAAAAGCAACTCATTGCTTGAAAATCCTTTTTCAAAAATGGAAGCATAATCTTGCTCTAATGAAAATTGACCTCCTAAACTATTTATAATACTTTCACAAAGGGAAACCGTTTTTTGATAATTTTCTGTACCTCCTTTATACAGATATACTTTTGCCAATAGTGCTTTTGAAAATGTTTTAGTAACATATATGTTAGAATATTTTTCTTCCTCACTATTATTTTTTTTAGGGCTTTCAGCACCGTATTTTACACTAAATTCTAAATCAGAAATGATTAAATCATACACTTCCTTAACGGTATTTCTATTTATTTGCTTAGAGCCGTCAATAAATTCAGAAGAGGCAATAATTCCGTATTTTGAATTTATATCATAGAATTGTCCAAAAACACGTAATAACATAAAGTGTGTATTAGCTCTTAGTGTTTTAGCTTCAGAGAGCATTCGGTTTTTAGTTTTTTCTGAAATTCCTTTTATTCCTTTTTCTAATTTAGGAATAAAAATATTCAGCGAATTTATGGTTTTATAAGAAGCGTGATAAAATCTGTACAATGCTTGGTCTTTTCCTTTTTTACCTTTGGGAACTTCTACTTTGTTTTTAGTGAAATTAATTAAATCGAACATAACACTTGCTCCGTAATTAGATTCGATACCTGCCGCACACAACCCTTCCGTTAAATGCCCTACTTCCCCTACTGTTGGTAAAGTTCGATTGTAAATACCATTTAAAAATCGGTCTGCCGATTTTTCATCAATAATTATTGTTTTATCGGTTACTTGTCCTGTTGGGGTATAATCATCAATATTACAGCTATTAAGAAATAATATTGCTCCATAAAATACGGTTATTAGTTTTAAATATTTTCTCATTTTTTTGGTTTTTAAAAATTAAAATTAACGCCTAATGTAAATGCTTTTGCAGCTGGATAGGCATCGGAATTAGTTACATCTAAATCTGATTTTTTTCCAAAAACACTTCCTTGTGGGTCTATACCTGGAAAGCTGGTAAAGGTTAATAAATTTGTTCCGGAAATAAATATATTTATTCGATTAAATCCTATTTTTGATACGGTACTTATAGGTAAATCATATCCTAATTTTACAGATGTTAAACGTAGATACGAAGCATCAAAAACATTCGCTGTTGAAGGTAAATTGTTAGGGTCTTTGTTTCTATGAATAAGTTTAGGTAATGTTGCTTTTTTATTTGTTGGCGACCATCGATATTGAGGTGCCATATGTCTTTGAATATTTAAGAACTTACCAGCATTATCATCATCATTAGGTCTTAAACTTTGTACACCATAAGCGTAGCTGAAGTTTACTCCTAAATTAAAATTTTTATATCTAAAATTAGTTCTAATTCCTCCAAATAAATCGGGTTGTGTGCTTCCTATTATTTCCATATCCCCTTCATCAACTCTGTCATTTCCGTTTACATCTCGGTATTTATAGTCCCCTGGTCCTGTTCCTAATGTATGGTAAAAATGAGAAGTGTAAGCCGCTTTTTTATTCAAATCTTCTATTTCCTTTCTACTTTGAATAATACCATCAACAATATATCCTTTTATTACATTTACTTCTCTGCCTACCACATAATTTCTCGAAAACAATATATCCCCCGATACTTCATTAGATAACTTAACTACTTTGTTAATGTTTTTAGTAGCATTAACATCTAAAGTCCAGCTAAAATTTTCTGTATCAACAATAGTACCTCCCAAACTTATTTCAAATCCTTTATTTTCGATGGTTGCATTGTTGCTTACAATTTTGTTTGAACCTGTTTCTAACATCGCTACGTCATCAGAGATAACATCGGAAGTTGTTTTGTGATAAAAATCTAAGCCTCCTCTTACTAAATTTCTTTTAGTTCTGAAATCAAGCCCTATGTTGTACTCTTTGGTTCTTTCCCATTTTAAATTGAAGTTGGTAAAAGAATCTGGAAGTACTACAGAGGGGTTTCCGTTATAATCTAAGGTTCTTCCATTTTTTTTGTTCTCATAAGTTTGGATATAGGCAAAATCCCCTACATTAATACTTCCTGTAAATCCGTAACTTCCTCTTAATTTTAGTTCCGTGAAAAAACTTCCCGTCATAAAGTTTTCTTTGTGAATATTCCAATATGCTGACATAGACGGAAAGTAAGCATCTCTATTTTTTGGTGCTAATTTTGAAGATCTATCAAATCGTAAAGTTCCTGTAATTCCATATTTATTTTTGTAGTTATACGACAATCGTCCTATATATGAATTTAAACCCGATTTGTAGGTGCTTCTTCTATCTATTTCAGTTTTATTAGAAAATTGTGGCTCGGAATATCCTTCGTCAAAACCATTATATTTTGAGTAACGATAATATTTCGACTCGTTGTTGTGAGAAAAACCAACAACTCCATTTATATTATGGTTATTAAATGATTTTGCATAATTCAAAGTATAATTTACGGTATTATTGAATAGTTGCAAATCATCAAGTGCTAAATAGGATATACCAGAGTTTTTCGAATACCCGTCTAAGGAGTATTTTCTATTCACAAAATTTGAAATATTATCTAAGTTGAACATAAAACTATAATCAACCTTAAACATTAAAGCATTTGTAAGGTCGTATTCAGCGAAAATATTAGCTAAGATAGTGTGATTGCGTTGTTTTAAATTATTACCACGAGTGGTTTGTCCCAAAGGATTCGGGAAATAGTAAGGTTCGTCTCCTGTCATATCAATTTCTTTGGTAAGTTCTCCTTTTTTGTCATATACAGGTATATCAGGTCTAAATCTAAGCACGTTAGAACCTAAATAAACCACATCTTCTACTGATTTTGACATCCCCATAGTACGATTGTATCCTGAAGAAATAAGACCGTTGCTATAACTTATCGTTGAGGCTATTTTTAATTTTTTCCCAAGGTTGAATTGACTGTTAAATCTTACATTGTACTGCTCTTTTTCATCAGCTCTTAAAAGTCCTTCTTGGTTAATGTAGCCTAATGATAATCCATAAGCACTATGCTCTTCTCCTCCTGTTATAGAAGCGTTTAATTGAGTAGTAAAAGCGGCTCCTCGATATACTGTTTTACTCCAATCGGTATCGCCATTATAGAATTTTATTTGTGATTCATCAATTTTAAAATTAGGGTCGCCATTTGCATCAACATCATCAACATAAAGCCCAAACCCTTCAATTTTATCAAGTTCGTCGGCATATTCATAGTGCCATTTTCTATTGGCGTTGTAATAGTCAACACTATTTCGGTTGAGTTTTAAAATATACTCTTTAAACTCTTTTGCGTTTAAAAAATCTAAATGACCAATAGGTTTAGCTACGGTGGTTCTAAGAGAAATTGTTGTATTTATTTTTTGGTTGTATTTCCCTTTTTTTGTTTTTACAATGATAACTCCGTTAGCTCCTCTTGAACCGTACATAGCCGTAGCACCAGCATCTTTTAAAATATCAACCGATTCAATATCTTCAGGATTAATTGCTTGTAGCGGATTAAATTGCTTATCACCAGTGGTAATTGGCACTCCATCTATAATAAAAAGAGGGTTGTTATTATTTCGGTTGGTTTCGGAAGTGTAAAAAGGCGAAGTTATACCTCTGATAATAATATCTGGATTTTTACCAAGTATTCCAGTACCTTGTGTTACTAATACTCCTTTTACCAGCCCTTCCAAACCTCTGTCAAAAGTTGCACCACTTTGCAGGTTATTTTTGATAGTTTTTGCTTTAACTCTTGAAATAGCAGCCGACACATTTTTTCTCTTTTGCTTACCGTAACCAAGAATTACAACTTCCTCTAAAATATCAATAGCTCCTTTTAGCGTTACATTAATTATTTTTTGATTTTTAATAATTAAGCTTTGGGTTTTAAATCCTATAAAACTAAATGATATCTTGTCTCCTCTTTTTCCTTTGATTGTATAAAAACCTTTAGCATTGGTAGTTACTCCTCTTTGGTTATTATTAATAATAACATAAACACCTTCTAAAGGGTTTCCTAAATCATCTTTAACTGTTCCTGAAATATTGTGTGTTTGTTGAAATAAGGAAGTATTTTTTTTTAGTATCGTTTGTTTGTCAATAGCAACAGGATATGTCGAATTTTTTTTAAACAAAGCAGGAGTTGGTTTCGATGTTTCTCCTTTTAAATTGATTATTGATATTTTTGAAGAGTAAATTGCAGGAAAAATTTTTAATGTATTAAATAGCATTAAAATAACAAACAATTTTACAGACGATTTTTTCAAGTAATGCCTGTCTAAACGATTTAGTAGAATTATTTTTTTCATAAATATTAGTGTTTATAGGGAAGCGAAACAATTTTTTTCTGTTTTGTGAGTTTTTTCTGTTTTATGAATAAAATTTGTTACTCTTCCACTTCGTTAATGGTTCAATTGAAAATCAATTATTTTTTATATTGTTATTAATTTTAGAATGATGTGTTAATATTAAGAGATAAACCTGTGTTGTCATCAACAAATCTGCATATTCCTCCTGCACAAAACAGTCCTCCTCTTTGTCTGCCATAATTTAATGCTATTCTGGTAGCACCTGTTGTAAAATTAACTCCTAAATTATAAAAATTAATAATCTTTTTTGCATCTTCATTTCCGTAATTAATCATATTATCAGCATAGAAAGAGAAACTCCTGTTTAAGTTAAACTCCAAGCCACTTGCAACCCAATTTCGTTTATCTTTAGTTGTCCACAAATGTTGTAGCTTAATTTTTAAGGATTTTTTATTTTTAAATTTTATGGTAGTCTCTCCTGCCAAAATCTCAAAATCTATGTAATCTGAAGAATCATATAATATGGTATTTATGTATGATATTTCGCTTTTTACTTTTTTAGAAAATTTTTTGTAAATATTGATACTAAAACTCCGATTTATTTTTTCCCCAAATTTTAAAAAATCGGTTTCATAACTTACTTCTTTTGTGTTAAATGTTGCTTCAGGTAACGCCCAATAAGAAAAATTAGAACTTAATTTTGTGCCATATTTACCCCCTAATGCAGTTTTCTTTTTAAAGGTATAAAAGAAATCTAATAAACCTCCTATTTCACCTATTTGCGAATCGTATTCTGAACGCCCCATCACTAATTTGGGTTGTGCTTGATGTATGTATATGTTTGCCAAAGAATAGCTGTACTGTTTTGTTAAAGAAGGTAAATAGTTTAATGATAAAATACCATATCTATTTTTAACAACATTATCATAAAGTCGTTCAGCAAAAAACGTCATATTTTCCAATCGCCTAAACGTACCGGATATTCCTAATCCTTTTTTGGCATATCCAACAGTAAAAAGCAAGGCATTGCCTTTAAAATATTTTCCTATATGATAACCAGATCTTCTTGATTTAAAAGTTACTTCATCACTCTTTATTACATATTCAAAATTCGTATAAAAATTTCCAAAGTCAATATCACCTCTAAAAGAAAAAGCATTTACTAACTCAGGAAAATCTTCGGGAATTTTAGGAGTCCTGTGTTTTATAATATCTTTAATTGTCTTTAAATTTTTTATATCATTTTCATCAACAGACTGTTTTCGCCCAACATAACTAAACCCTATATTAAGTCCCATTAAATTGTTTATCTTAAATACATCTGTTAGGTTTATGTTAGTATCAAAACCAAAAACATCTCCCTCAGAAACTTCAAATCCGTGTCTGTTTCTTCCGTACAAACCAGTTAATTTAATAAAAGAAAAAGGGGAATACGTTATTTTACCACCTCTTAAGGCATTGTTCAGTCCAAGAGTTCTTTCTTCAAAAGCTCTTAAAACTAATCCATTGCCAAACTGTTCATAAAAATGACCAAGGGTTATGTCTAATTTTTTTGACTTATAATTGATAAAATAATTAGCTATCTTAGTTTTTTCATAGCCCTCGTAATAATTTTTTAAAGCTATTGGTTCATAACTTTCTACTTGAACACCTACCGTAAAATTTTTTAAAAAATGATAATTCAAATTTAAATAACTATTAGCACGTAGCTGATTTTCAGTTTCTGTTATACCCAGTTCATCATCATCTAAATACCACCGAGCATTGCTTTCAAAACTACCCGATAAGTTATCTTGCATTTTTTTTAATACTGTTTTATCACTTTTTGTTTCTTGTTGCGAAAACAAAATTTGTGAACATAAAATAACGCTAAAAAATACTTTTTTCATAATATTAAGTCTTATTGATTTCGCAATTTATTATAGGGTTTTTAATAATTCTAATAATTCTTCTTCTTCTCCGGGTTTATAACCAGAAAATCTTTTTATTATTTTTGAGTCTTTTATAATAAATGTTGCTGGAATACTATATGCCCCTAACTTTCTTTTAAGTTCGTTATTTGTATCTAATAAAACTTCAAACCCCCAATCCTTGCCATTTACCAAAGGTTTAACAGACTTAACAGTCCTTGCATCATCAACCGATATTGCTAATAATTCAAAATCTACTTCATCTTTTAAATCGTCATATTCATCGTTAATAGCGTCTAATTCATTTATACAGGGAACACACCAAGTTGCCCATAATGATATTACAACTATTTTGTTTTTTTTGCAAATGGTCTCTATATTTACCGATTTGCCTTGTAATGTTTTTAGTGTTGTAGAAGGTATTTTTTCTTGTGAATAACTATTCAAGGAAAAAAATAAAAAGAGAAAAATAAGTGTTGATTTCATAATTTTTTATGTGTTTGTGTAAAGTAATAACGCTTTTGTTTTAAGAAACCCTTATTATTAGTTTAAGTTTTTTTTAAAAAAAATGATTTTTTTGTAAGGGTATTCTTAAAATAAAACGTTAATATAATAGTTGTAACTAAAAATTTAAAAAAAATGAAGACACAGAAAACAATTTTATCATTACTATTTTCTTTTATTTTGTTAGGTTTCTCAGGTTGTTCTGAGGACGAACCTGTAACGCCGACAGAAAAACTAACGAAAATAACATTATCTACAGAAAGCGATGTAAGTAAACTTACAGAAGGAGCTAAGGTTAAATTTGTTGTTAAAGATGACAAAAACAACGTTTTTACAAAGGCTAAAATTTATGTAGCCGATAAAGAAATTGAAGGTATGGAACATACCTTTGCAAAAGCAGGAGATTTTAAGGTATATGCAAAGTACGGAGATTTAAAATCAAATGAAATTACCGTAAAAGTAAAGGGAAAAGATACACCAACAGCAGAATCAAAACTTACTGTTTCTGCGGAAGGAGATATAAGTAAACTTACAGAAGGAGCTAAAGTTAAATTTGTTGTTAAAGACGACAAAAATAAAATTGTTACCAATGCTGAGGTTTATGTTGATGGTACAAAAATTACTGGTATGGAGCATACTTTCGCAAAAGCAGGAGATTTTAAAGTGTATGCAAAGCAAGGAGATTTAAAATCGAATGAAATTACCATAAAGGTAAAAGAAAAAGACACACCCGTAACAGGCGGATATGTACTTTCAATAAAAGGAGGAAAGACAACTATAAAACAAGGAGAAAGCGTAGAGTTTAAACTTGTTGACCCCAAAGGGAATGATGTTAAACTAGGAGAAGGTTTGGAAATTAACATCAAGGGGATTACTGTTCTTATTTTTGAGAAAACGGCGGAACCTTATACTTTTAAAAATCCGGGGGTTTATGAAATTCAAGCAAAAATATTTACGACAAATGACCAGTCAGGAAAACATGTAAAATCTAATATAGTTAAGTTAACGGTAGAATCTGATGGTCAAGCTCGTTCTTATACACCTAAAGTTTTTGCTCATAGGTTTACGGGTACTTGGTGTCAGTATTGTCCACACATAGCTCTTACTGTTAAAGAGTTGAAAAAATTATACCCTAAAAATCTTATTGAAGTTGCTATTCATGGAAATAGTACCAAAGACGGAACTGACCCTTTTGCGTATTCAAAAATTGGAGATTTTAAAGTGAAAGAATACCCTACTCTTTGGTTAGATTACAATAAAGAACTTGGAGAAAATGTCTATGATGTTGAAGATGGTAAAAAGGCTCTTAAAGAATTAGCGACTGTTAATAGAGCGTTAGGTTTAGCAATTAATTATGACTTAGCCAACAATAAGGTAACCGTAAAGGTAGGCTATGATAAAGCATTTCCTAACAGTAAATTAGTTGTTTTCTTAGTAGAAGACGGATTAATAGCTGATCAATCAAATGGAAGTGATAAAGACAAATATAGTCCTGCATATCAAAAAGGAAACCCTATTAAAAACTACGTACATAATTCAGTATTAAGATATTCTTTAACAAATACACAAGGAGATGCAATACCAGATGCTGAAGTAAAAAATAACCTATATTCAAGAGAGTTTGATTTGTCTGGAGCAACGTCAAGTGCTAAAGATATTAATAAAACCAGAGTTATTGCTTATGTAATTGATAGTAATGGTAGGGTAGCCAATGCACAAGTGGCTAAGGTAAATGTTAATCAAGATTTTGATTTTGATTAATCTTTTTTAGTTTATTTAACTTAACAAGTTAATAGACGAAAAAACCCCCAAATATTTTATAAAATATTTGGGGGTTTTTATGAAATTAAACCTAAATTCAAGTGGCAAATGGTATGAGTAGTTAAATTAGTATAAAAACAAATTAGGCAATAAGTCGAAATAGGTATAATGAGTTATGAAAACATAAAAATTTGGTATTACAGACCTAATTGAGTAATTTTGCTTTATGAAAGAAACGAACAGGCAACTTAAAATAGCAGGAGTGCTAAAAAGACTTGGTAGATATTTTACAGCGAGATGCTCAAAATAGTATGAAAGGCGTTATTATATCGGTATCTAAAGTTTCGGTTACATCTGATTTAGGAGTCGCTAAGGTGTTTTTAAGTGTCTTTCCATCTAAAGAAAGAAAAGAAATTATTAAGGGAGTAAGTGATAATGCTTCCTCTATCCGCCACGAATTAGCACAACGCACCCGAAATCAGCTACGCCGTATGCCGGAACTGTTATTTTTTGGTGATGACAGTTTGGATTATATTGAAAAAATAGACAAGTCCTTAAAAGGACAAGAAAAAAACCCAATAAAAAACCCTGAAATATTACCACGCCGTAAAAAGAAATAGTTTTCTTAGTAAACCAAATAAACTAAAGAGACATATCGCGTAAACGAATAAAAGTCGTAATTTTAATATAATACATTTGGCTTTTTGCTATTAGCTGTTAGCCGTTAAGACAACCATAAAACTAATAGCTAATGACTAAAGGCTATTATAATTTTTAGAAACTAAAGTGAAAATATCACTAAAAGAAATATTTTTAACTTTGTGGGGTTTTCTTACTGACACTACATAGTTTAAACTATACCTAAGACCAATAAAAACTTATGATTTTGCTCTTTCTAAAATATTATCAGGCATTGATTTTTTTGCTTTAGCTCCCATTTTTTTTAGTTTTTCAACACTTGAAATTAAATTTCCTCTACCCTCAAACAATTTGTTCATAGCATTGGAGTACTCTTTTTTGGAGTCGTCTATTTTTTTACCAATACCAATCAAATCTCTTAATAAACCTTCAAATTTATCGTACAAAGCCCCCGCTTGTCGTGCAATTTCTAAAGCGTTTTTTTGTTGCTTTTCATTGTTCCACATTGTATCAATCGTGCGTAAAGTGGCAAGTAGTGTAGTGGGAGTAACAATAATAATATTTTGTTCAAAAGCCTTATTATACAGTGATTTATCACTATTAAGAGCCACTGCAAAAGCAGGTTCTATCGGAATAAATAACAGCACAAAGTCTGGTGATTCAATCTTATAAATATCTTCATATTTTTTTGCCGATAATTGATCTATATGACGTTTTATAGACTCTAAATGCGTTTTGCCAAAACGCTCCCTATCCAACTCATCATCAGCATTTACGTACTGTTCATAAGCAGTTAAAGATACTTTACTATCAACAATCATTTTTTTATTTTCTGGTAAATGAATAACAACGTCCGGAATAACACGTTTACCTTCCTCATTAGTAAAAGATTGCTGTATGAAGTATTCCTCATTTTTATTTAATCCTGACTTTTCTAATACACGCTCCAATACCAATTCCCCCCAATTTCCTTGTGTTTTATTATCGCCTTTTAAAGCCTTCGTTAAGTTTAACGTTTCTTTACTCATTTGTTGGTTAAGTTCTTTTAAGCCAATTATTTGCTGACGTAATGCAGAATGAAAACCAATACTTTCTTTATGCGTTTTTTCTACTCTATCTTCAAAGGTTTTTATTTTTTCTTGTAGCGGATTTAAAATAGTTAGTAAATTATCTTTATTCTGTTTTGTAAACTTAACAGATTTTTCATCTAAAATTTTATTTGCAAGGTTTTCAAATTCTTTGGTAAACTTTTCTTGCAACTGTGTTACTTCATTTTTATTTTCATTGATTTTTTGTTGTAAATTATACAAATCGGCATCTTGTCGGGTATTTACTTTTATCAAATCTTCTTTTTCTATTTGAATGGCTTTTAAATCGTCTTTTAATTCCAAAATATGTTCTTCGGCAGATGATTTTGCCTCTTTTAACAGTAAATTTTGCTCATATAGGACTTCTTTTTTACGATATATTGTAGCAATTTTACTTTTTTGAATAAGAAAAGATGTTAAAAACCCAATGATAACCCCCACAAAAACAGCGATTAAAATAAAAACTTGTAATTCGTTCATTGTATTAAAAAATTAAGGCTTAAATTTATCATTTTAAAATGAATTAATGAAACAAGTAATTGCAAAATTTATATTTGACAAAGTTTTAGGTTGGAAAATTGTAGGAAGTTTTCATCCCAAAATCAAGAAATACGTACTTATAGGTGCTCCACATACAAGTTGGAAAGATTTTTTTATCGCGTTACTGGCACGAAATGCTTCGGGAACAAAAATTAATTTAATAGCAAAAAAATCATTATTTAAACCACCTTTTGGGTTTATTTTACGCTCTCTTGGAGGAACTCCAGTAGATCGTTCAAAAAATGAGAATTTGGTAGAAGCTATTATCAAAATTTTTGATAAAAAAGAAGATTTTCGCTTAGCTATCTCGCCCGAAGGAACTCGAAGAAGAGTTGAAAAGTGGAAAACAGGGTTTTACCATATTGCCAAAGGAGCTAATGTACCTATCGTAATGTTTGGTTTTGACTTTGGAAATAAAGAAATTAAACTTTCAGAACCATTTTTTCCTACCAATGACAAACAAGCCGATTTTAAACACTTTTTAAATTTTTATAAAGACATTAAAGGAGCAAATCCTGAATTATTTAATAATAAAAGCATTTAATAGTAACAAGAAAACGCTATAAAATAAAAAATAATTTATTATACAGCGTTTTCTTGCTTGATTCATTTATCAAACAGTTAATTTTAACGTTAATTTATCCTTTAAAAACGCCCATATTAGCGTATTTATCCATACGTTGTGTAACCAATTCGGTTTCATTTAGTGATTTTAATTCCTCAAAACTTGCTATAATTTGCTCTTTTACTGCGTTAAAAGCCATTTCTTTATTTGAATGTGCTCCACCAAGTGGTTCTTTGATAATACCATCAACTAATTTTAGTTTTTTCATATCTGTAGCTGTTAGTTTTAAGGCATCTGCTGCTTGTTCTTTATATTCCCAACTACGCCACAAAATAGAAGAGCAAGATTCTGGAGAGATAACAGTGTACCACGTATTTTCCATCATATATACGTGATTTCCAACACCAATTCCCAATGCTCCACCAGAAGCACCTTCGCCTATAATAACGGTAATGATAGGGGTTTTTAATCGAATCATTTCTAATATGTTACGAGCAATAGCTTCGCCTTGTCCACGTTCTTCGGCTTCTAATCCCGGATATGCACCTGGAGTATCAACCAAAGTAACCACGGGAATATTAAATTTTTCGGCCATTTTCATTAAGCGTAATGCTTTTCGATAGCCTTCAGGGTTTGCCATTCCAAAATTTCTATATTGGCGTGTTTTGGTATTATTACCCTTTTGTTGTCCGATAAACATAAAACTTTGGTCGCCTATTTTTCCTAAACCTCCTACCATTGCTTTATCATCTTTTACAGTACGGTCTCCGTGTAGCTCCATAAAAGTATTACCACAAATAGCATCAATATAATCCAATGTATAAGGACGATTAGGGTGTCGAGATAATTGTACTCGTTGCCAAGGGGTTAAGTTTTTATAAATATCTTTTTTTGCTTGTGTCAATTTTTTTTCGATATTTCTACACGTGTTAGAAACATCAACATCACTCTCTTTACCAATTATTTCGCATTTTAAGAGTTGTTCTTCCAATTCTTTTATTGGCATTTCAAAGTCTAAATATTCCATTGTGTTAATTTTGAATAGTTGTTCGTAAGGGCAAATTTACTAAATTATCATTGTAATTTTCTTTTTATTACCGAAGAATTTTTTAATAATCCGTTTAAAAGTACTACAAATAAAACAATCAATGCTCCGTAATAAAATTCTGTATTCATTTTTTCTTTCTCGCCAAAGATTAATAAGGCTAAGATAATTGAGTAAATAGGTTCTAAGTTAATAGTAAGCATTACAGTATAAGGAGTTAAAAACTTCATTATTTTTACGGACGCAATAAATGCCCAAGCAGTACAGATACTGCTTAAAATAAACAAGTAAAACCAATCACTTGTTGTTAATGTAAAAAAAGATATTGAAAATCCTCCTGTAATTATTAAAAATAGTGTTATACCTAATGCCCCAAATAATAATTGGTATAGTGTAATAGTATTAGCATCGTAATTTTTTATAAAAATCCCATTTAAAACGGCAAATAAAGCAGATAAAAATGCTGAAATAAGAGCAAAAACAACACCCATAGCATATTGAGTTTCAAAATTAAAGATAATATACAGTCCAACAATTACTAATGAACCGAGAAAAATTTCTATCAATTTAATTTTTCGTTTAAAAAAAAGAGGTTCTAAAAATGAAGTAAATAATGCACCTGTACTCATTGTTACGGAAGCTACGGATACGCTGGATATTTTTATCGCATAAAAAAATGTTATCCAATGTACTGCAATAATAATCCCTGTAAAGGCAAATTTTAAAAGTCCTTTTTTACCTGTTTTAATTTTTTTTTTAGTGATGATAAAGTAGATACCTACCATTATCAAGGCTAATACCATACGAAACCAAACTAAGGGAATAGCATCAATGGAAATTAACGCACCCAATACGGCGGTAAATCCCCAAATAAACACAATTAAGTGAAGAATTAAATAATTTTTTAAACTACTTTCTTGCATTCAAATATAAGTATAAGGCATAACAGCCAAAAACAACATTGGGCATCCAAACATACAACAAGGAATTTGCTCCGGCGACAGCTCCTAAAACTTCGGCTATTTTTAAAAAGAAAACATAGATAAACATTGTGGTAACTCCCAAAGCCAAATTAATTCCCATACCTCCTCGCCTTTTTTTGTGTGCTAAGGCAACGGCTATAAGTGTTAAAACATACGAGGCTACTGGTAAGCTAGTACGCTTATACAATTCAACCAAGTACGAATTAAGGTTTTTAATTTCTCGTTTTTCAGAAAGTTTTATAAACTCTAACAATTCGTTAGACGGCATTTCTTGTGCTAAGGTGGACTGATAATTAAAATCTTTTGGGGTAAAAGCAAATGTAGTATCTTTTTGCATTCCCATAGAGATACTGTCTTTTTTATTGAAAACTTTGCGTTCTTTCCAGTTTAATAATTCAAAAACACTATCTTTTTTTCGCCAACTAATATTATCCGCAGTAAGTTTATATTTTAATTTTAATTTGTGATAAACTTCTGTGGAAAAGTTATAACCCGTATTTTCTTTTAAATCAAAATTTTGAACGTAAATATAGGTACTGTCGTTTAACTGGAGGCTAAAATCACTAACCGAATTATCTTTATAACGTTTTCGGGTTAAATAATTTTTTTCAAAAGCATTACGTGTTTTACTACTAATAGGTACGGCAAAATGGTTCATTACAAGAGCCAACACAGTAATAAGCGTAGCTCCTATAAAATAAGGATATAAAAAGCGTGTGAATGATATTTGTGAACTATTAATGGCAACAACTTCAGTGTTATTAGCCAGTCGAGAGGTAAAAATAATAACAGCTATAAACAGTGCCAAAGGCATAAAAGTATTTGCATAATAAATGATAAAATTTTTATAATAATCATTTACGACTTGAAAAAGAGTCAACTCATCGTGATGTAAAAATTTATCTATTTTTTCGGATATATCAATAGCTACGGCAATGGGTATAAGTATTAGCAATGTAAACAAAAAAGTTGCTAAATAGTTTTTTAATATGTATCTATCTAAAATTTTCAAAATTATAAGCGTTTGTCCATTTGTACGACCATTTTATCTTTCCATACGGTAAAATCTCCTGCTAAAATATGCTTTCGAGCCTCACGAACCAACCACAAATAAAAACCAAGATTATGTATTGATGCTATTTGTTTACCTAACATTTCTTTAGAAGCAAACAAATGGCGTAAATATGCTTTGGAATACATCGTATCTACGTACGTAATACCCATTTCATCAATGGCAGAAAAATCATTTTCCCATTTTTTATTTTTAATATTAATCGTTCCGTGAGCAGTAAACAACATTCCATTACGAGCGTTGCGTGTAGGCATTACACAATCAAACATATCAATACCGAGAGCTATATTTTCAAGGATGTTAATAGGTGTTCCTACCCCCATTAAGTAACGAGGTTTATCTTTCGGTAATATATCGCATACCACTTCAGTCATAGCGTACATTTCTTCTGCAGGTTCACCTACGGACAGTCCGCCTATGGCATTTCCGTCAGCTTCTACTGAGGCAATAAATGCTGCCGATTGTTTTCGTAAATCTTTATATGTACTCCCTTGAACAATAGGGAATAAACTTTGTTGATAATCGTATTTTGGCGGTACTTTTTCTAAGTGATTAACACAGCGTTTTAACCAACGATGTGTCATATGCATTGAGTTTTTAGCGTATTTATAATCGCAAGGGTAAGGTGTACATTCGTCAAAAGCCATTATAATATCTGCACCTATGGAGCGTTGAATTTCCATTACATTTTCAGGGGTGAAAAAATGAGTAGAACCATCAATATGGCTTTTAAATTTAACCCCTTCTTCTTTTATTTTTCTGTTGGCAGATAATGAATACACTTGATATCCGCCACTATCGGTAAGTATATTTCTGTCCCAATTCATAAACTTATGTAAACCTCCTGCTTGTTCCAGAATGCTTGTTTGCGGACGTAAATATAAATGATATGTATTTCCGAGAATAATATCCGGATTAATTTCGTTTTTTAATTCCGATTGATGTACTCCTTTTACGGTAGCTACTGTACCCACAGGCATAAATATAGGCGTTTCAATAGTACCGTGGTCGGTAGTAATTATACCGGCTCTTGCCTTACTTTTTTCGTCTGTAACGTTTAAATCAAATTGCATAAGCGACAAAGATACATATGTAAGATTAAAAATTTAAGTTTTGTCTTTAGAGTTTTTAAATTATTTAACGTTTTCTTCCAAATTTAAGTCGTAAGTCTTGCTTTTGGTTTCTTTTTGGTGGTGGTTGAACAGAGGCTTCTTTTGTTTTTACGGACGATGCTACTAATTTGTTAATTTCTGATAACTCTTTTGTCGATAATTCTCTCCATTCACCTACTTTTAATCCTTTTAATCGGACGTTCATTATACGAGTTCTTTTAAGTGTTGTAACTTTATAATCAAGATATTCGCACATTCTTCGTATTTGTCTGTTTAATCCCTGAACTAAAATTATTTTAAACGTAGTATTGTTTATTTTTTCAATCTTACATTTTTTAGTTATAGTTCCTAGGATAGGGACACCATTACGCATACGTTGTAAAAAACGCTCGGTAATCGGTTTGTTTACAGTAACAATATATTCCTTTTCGTGATTGTTTCCTGCACGTAATATTTTATTGACAATGTCCCCGTCATTGGTTAAAAAAATAAGTCCTTCGGAGGGTTTATCCAAACGTCCGATAGGAAATAATCGCTGTGGGTGTCCTACAAATTTCACGATGTTTTTACGTTCTTTTTTATCCGTAGTACAAATAATTCCCACTGGTTTATTAAGAGCGATATAAATAGTTTTGGGTTTGGTTTGTAGTGGTTTTTTATCTATTTTTACCACATCTCCCTCAAAAACTCTGTTACCCAGTTGAGCTATTTTTCCGTTAATGACCACACGTCCGGAAGTAATTAACTTTTCGGCATCTCGCCGAGAACAAATACCTGTACTGCTAATATATTTGTTTATATTTATAGAATTTTCATTTGCTTTCATAAACGATAACGGATTACTCTAATTCCTTTAATTCGCTATCATAAAAAGCAGATGCTTGTTCTATTAATTGTTCTAATTCATTAGCAAGATCTTGTTCGTTTTCACCTGACAAATCTTCAAACCACTCAATAGAATCATCTTTAAGGTTAATGATAAAGCGAGGGTAATCAGTATGTAATACAAAAATATCATCGGGATAGTTACTGTTATCTGCCAGTAAAAATTTAGGTAATTCCATAATTTAATCGTTGTTTTTAATGAGTTTGAGTGTTAATTTATTAAAGCGAATATACAACATAATTGCCGATATGGTTAATGCTATTAGTAAGCCTATCCAAATACCGATTGCTTTCAGCGGTGTATGAATGCCGAGGTAATAGCAAGTAGGAAACCCAATAATCCAATAAGCAATAAAGGTAATAAGCATAGGTGCTTTTACGTCTTGCATTCCTCGTAATCCGCCTAATATAACGGCTTGTATTCCGTCTGAAAGTTGAAAAAAACCTGCAATAACAATTAAAAAAGAAGCTGTTTTTATTACTTCTAAATCGTTTATATAAAATGTAGGTAGTATGTCTTTTGTAATTACAAATCCTACCGCAAAAAATAGGTCTATTATTATCATCAGTAAAAATATAGAAATTCCTATTCTTCGTAATTCTTTAAAGTTTTTTAATCCTTTTTGATTGCCTACTCGTATAGTGGCTGTTACTCCTAATCCTACTGCAACCATATAAGTCATTGATGCCAAATTTAAGGCTATTTGATTTGATGCTTGTGCATTTGTTCCAATCATACCTGCCAAAAATATTCCTGATGCAAATAATGAAACTTCAAACCACATTTGCAGTGCTGTGGGGTAGCCTAAATTAAAAATTCGATTTAAAATATCCTCTTTAATTCCCTTAAATGAAAAATTACGAATAAAAGGGGCGAATTTTACTTGTTTTTTTACGATATACATCATAAATCCGACCATAAAAAAGCGTGAAATCATAGTTCCGTAAGCTGACCCTACTACGCCCAACGCAGGAAAACCGAACTTACCATAAATTAAAACATAGTTAAAAAAAACATTGATAATATTGGCAATAATAGTGGCTTGCATAGCATATTTTGTTAAAGACAATCCGTCTGAAAATTGCTTAAACCCTTGAAATATCATCACAGGAACCATTGAAAATGCTATTACTTTATAATAAGGTGTTGCCAATAGAACTACTTCTTCGGGTTGTTTCATATAGTTCATTAACGGTTGGGAAATAAATAAAAGACCCCAAATAACAAAACCCAGAATAATGGAAAAAAACAATCCGTGTTTAAAAATGGCTCGTCCTTTTTCTATATTTTTTTCTCCGTCTGCCTCTGCAATTAAAGGTGTAATAGAGAAAGAAAAACCGATACCAAGCGACAAAAAAATAAAAGCCAGTCCGTTTGCTAACGATACTGAAGCTAAGGCGGCGGCTCCTAATTTTCCTACCATAATATTATCCGCCAAACCAACTAAAACGTGTCCTAATTGCCCTAACATTACGGGATATGCTATTTTAAAATTGGTACTAAATTCTGATGTGTAATTTGATAGCTTCACTAATGGTTTTTTTAGGTTGCGAAGATACTATTTTTAACGCTAAAATATTAAAACTACCTAAAAATATCAAAATTATAAAAACAAAAATCAAGGGCTGGGAATTAAAGGATAGGAGACGGAAGACGAAAGTTTAAAGCTAACGACTAACGGCTAAAAGCTAAAAAAAACCTTAGCGTCCTTTACGTTTAAAAAACCAACAGCTAAAAGCTAACGGCTAAAAGCTAAAAAAAACCTTAGTGTCCTTTGCGTTTAAAAAACCAACAGCTAAAAGCTAACGGCTAAAAGCTAAAAAAACCTTAGCGACCTTTACGTTTAAAAACCCAACTACCAACCATTAAAACCCAACGGCTAACAGCTAAAAGAAAAACCTAAAAAATCTTTTCCCCAACTTTCAAACTTTCAACTTTATAGACT
>FUHQ01000006.1_pt1 | contig 21129 bp, 18 predicted proteins | sample 1003131 | NCBI WGS metagenome assembly FUHQ01 (sample SAMEA4075884, study PRJEB14783) | cnidarian metagenome | reverse complement strand
GTATTAATACTATCCTTTAGCATTATAGTATTGTAATTTTCAAACAAAACCACAATTAAAAAAAAACAGGACATACGAGCATTAACTAAGCACCAATTACGTGATTTTTTCGTAGAAAAAGGCGACAAAGCCTTTCGGGGAAATCAAGTATATGAATGGTTATGGCAAAAAGCGGCACATTCTTTTGATGATATGACAAATATTTCAAAAGAAACCCGTACTATGTTAGATGACAATTTTGTTATTAACCATATTATGGTCGATGCAATGCAACGAAGTAATGATGGAACTATTAAAAATGCTGTTAAATTACACGATGGCTTAGTTGTCGAATCGGTTTTAATTCCCACAGAAAGCAGAACAACCGCTTGTGTATCCAGTCAGGTGGGGTGCAGTTTGGATTGTAAATTTTGTGCTACCGCTCGATTAAAAAGAATGCGTAATCTAAATGCTGATGAAATTTATGACCAAGTAGTTGCAATAGATAAACAAAGCAGATTATATCATAACAGAAAATTATCGAATATTGTTTTTATGGGAATGGGCGAACCGCTTATGAACTACAACAATGTTTTAAAATCGGTAGAAAAAATAACTTCGGACGAGGGACTGGGAATGTCTCCAAAACGTATTACAATTTCAACCTCTGGAGTGCCTAAAATTATAAAAAAAATGGCTGATGATGAGGTAAAGTTTAACCTTGCCGTTTCTTTACACACGGCAATTAATGAGGTTCGTACAGAAATAATGCCCTTTAATAATCGTTTCCCATTAGAGGATTTACGAGAGGCCTTGGAGTATTGGTATGCAAAAACCAAACGAAAAATAACCTATGAATATGTAGTGTGGAAAGGAATTAACGATAATAAAAAAGATGTTGATGCGTTGGTTAAATTCTGTAAATACGTGCCTTGTAAAGTAAATTTAATTGAATACAACCCTATTGATGACGGAGTTTTTCAACAAGCCTCTGAACAAGCTCTCAATAACTATATTTCTAATTTAGAAGCACAAAATATTGTTGTTAATGTAAGGCGTTCTCGAGGTAAAGACATTGATGCGGCTTGTGGTCAATTAGCAAATAAAAGTTAGTGTTTATAACATTTTTACTCTTTGCAAACAACAAAAAGTCTCGTATTTTTATAATATATTAAGTTTTATTTGAGAGTTAAAATAGTACTAAAAGAAATATTTTTAATTTTGTAGCATTTTCTTGTAGATACTACATATATCGGTAAGAAAACAATAAAAAGTTAAAATAATAGTTATTCAAGAAGATAAAACGGATACAATTTTAAGAAATAGGAGTGATTAATGCTGCTTTAAATTGAGGATTAGAATAGTGTCGTTAAGTTGCTAAGTGTAGTTTTTATACTAAAACTTGTTGTTTTTTCTAAAAAAGAAAATTATTAACTTTTTAAAGCAGATTGATTTCTATATATTTGCACGCTATTTAATTGATGAAGAATTATATTATAATCATATTATTATTTTTAATACCGCTTGTTGGCGTTTCTCAATATCACGAGGTCGGTTTTTTTGTAGGTGGTTCTAATCTTATAGGAGATATTGGAAGTACACAATACATAGCACCTAATAAGGTGTCAGGAGGTTTTATATACAAATATAACCTGAATTACCGTGTAGCATTGAGAGGAACATATATGTTTTTGCCTATTGAAGGTAATGATAAAAACGCTTCGAACGCCTATAGAAAGCAACGAGGATTTAATTTTTCAAACACGATACACGAGTTGGCGGCAGGAGTTGAATTTAGTTTTTTTGAATACGACCCTGCTGATCCTGTCGTTGGCTATACCCCATATATTTTAGCAGAAATAGCTTGTTTTAGTTATAAGTCGCCCGTTTCGTATGATGATAAAAAGTTGAAAACAAAAAATAATTATTCTTTTACAATGCCTGTAGGCATAGGATTTAAGGGGAGATTAACTGATAATATAGCTTTTGCGATAGAAGCAGGTGTGAGATTTACATTTAAAGATGATTTAGATTTTACCACAAGTAAAGTAAACAATTTAAACTTTGGAGGCACAGGTAATGACCATTATGTCTTTACAGGTATATCGTTGGTCTATGCTTTTGGCAGGTCGGTTTGTTATTATGAGATAAAAGATTAATACAAAATATGAATACAAAAATACAACGTATTAAACAACATAAAGTGCCTAATCATATTGCTGTCATAATGGACGGCAATGGACGTTGGGCCAAAGAAAAAGGTATGCAACGTATTTTTGGACACAGAAACGCCCTAACCGCTGTACGAGAGGCTGTTGCAGGAGCTTCGGAAATAGGTTGTAAGTTTATTACGCTCTACGCTTTTTCTACCGAAAATTGGAATCGTCCAAAATTAGAAGTAGATGCTTTGATGAGTTTGTTAGTCTCATCATTAAAAAAAGAACTTCCTGATTTTCAAAAAAATGGTATAAAAGTAAACAGTATTGGTAACATAGAACAACTACCTAAAAAAGCGTTAAAACAACTTCTGGAGGTCATCGAATTAACTAAAAACAATACAACAATTACACTAACATTAGCCTTGAGTTATGGATCTCGTGAAGAAATTGTTAATGCTATCAAAAACATATCTAAAAAAGTTGTTAATAATTATTTAGATATCGAAAAAATAAACGAAAATATTATAAATAGTCATTTATATACATTTAATTTGCCCGACGTTGATTTGATGATACGTACCAGTGGTGAACAAAGAATAAGTAATTTTTTATTATGGCAAATGGCGTATGCTGAGTTATATTTTACAAAAGTATTATGGCCGGATTTTAGAAAAGACACCTTATTTGATGCTGTAATTGATTATCAAAATAGAGAACGAAGATTTGGAAAAACAAGCGAACAGATTAGCACGGATGAATAGACATTTATTTTTAATAACACTTTTAACGGTTGTGTTTACACTGTCCGTAAATGCACAAGAGGACAAAGCCAAAGACAGCGTTCCATCGAATGATAAACGAACACCCAGTGAAAAAATAAAACAACATATTTCGAAAGGTAATGCAATATCTTACGAAAAAGGTAAGCAATATGTTTTAGGAGGAATAACAGTTACTGGATTGCAAAAGTTTACCGAACAAACAGTGCGAGTTTATACAGGATTGGTAATAGGACAATCAATAAAACTGCCAGGCGATAAATTGACCAGTGCTATTAAAAAACTATATGAAAGTAAGCAGTTTAGTAGTGTAGATGTTTATTTGTCAAAAAAAGATGGAGATACCGTTTATTTGTTATTTGATGTGCAAGAATTACCACAACTAAGTGAAATAAACATAACAGGTATCGGTAAATCAAAGGCAAAAGAACTTAAAAAAGAGGCAGAACTCAGAAAAGGAGCAATGCTAACGGACAACCTTATTGTTACTACTAAAAATTATTTTAAGAAAAAATATACCGATAAAGGTTTTTTAAAAACAAAAGTATCACTACAAACTAAAAAAGACACCTCTGATATTAATACAGTTGATATGAACGTACATATTGACAAAGGAAGACGTGTAAAAATAAAGAACATTAACTTTACGGGTAATAAAGCTTTGTCTGATGGACGATTAAGAGGTGTAATGAAAGACACAAAGCGTAAATTTTTTGGGCGTTTTTGGAAAACATCTAAACTTATTGAAGATAAATATCAAAAAGATTTAGAGCGAATTTTAGAAAAATATAGTGAGTTAGGCTATCGAGATGCTAGAATTTTATCAGAAAACATTACTTGGAATGACGATAATACCATTAATATTGAAATAGCATTAGAAGAAGGAAAACAATATCGGTTTGATAAAATTTTATTTGTTGGGAACAAAAAATACACCAATGAACAGTTGCATAATTATTTGCGAATAGATGATGGGGATATTTATAATGGAAAAGTATTAAAAGAGCGTATTTCGGGTGATGGCACTCCTAATTCTCAAGATATTCAAACTTTATATCACAACAACGGATATTTATTTTCTTCTGTAAATGCAGTTGAAACAAAAGTTAAAAACGATTCCATTACCGTAGAAATCCGCATTCACGAAGATGAACCGGCAACTATCAGAAAAGTTAGTGTTTCAGGTAATGAAAAAACAAATGACCACGTTATTTATCGTGAATTGAGAGTAAAACCAGGTGAATTATTTAGTCGTCAAAATATTATACGTTCTATACGTGAAATAGGACAATTAGGATTTTTTGACGCTAATGTGGTACCAGATGTTAAACCCGACTACCAAAATAAAACAGCTGATATTGATTTTGCCGTAGTGGAAAAAGGAAGTAGTCAAATAGAATTGCAAGGAGGATACGGAGGAGGTTCCTTTATAGGAACTTTAGGATTGTCGTTCAATAACTTTTCTATTAAAAATATTTTTAATGGAAAATCCTACAAACCATTACCAATGGGAGATGGACAACGTTTGTCATTACGATTACAAGCCAGTAGAACTTATAACACCTACAGTTTTTCTTTTTCTGAACCTTGGTTGGGGGGCAAAAGACCGCAATCGTTGTCATTTTCGATATATTTGTCAAATCAATACAGATATAACTACCAAACCAATAAAGTGGATAGAAATCAAAGTTTAAGTATTTTAGGGCTTTCACTTGGTTTAGGAAGACGTTTACAGTGGCCAGATGATTATTTCTCATTATCACAAAGTATTTCATATCAACAAATAGATTTACAAAATTATGGATATCGTGTAGGCTCATCAAATACTATTTTAAGCGATGGTGATTTGAATAATTTAGCATATACAATTGCTTTGAGTAGAAATTCGGCAGGACCCAGTTTAATTTTCCCTACCTATGGTTCTGAATTTACCATTAGAGCAAAAGCAACATTCCCTTACTCTTTGGTAAATAATAAAGATTACTCAAAGCCAGATTACATTATTAGTGGTTCTCAAGAAGAACAACAATGGTTAGCCGATAAATATAAATGGTTAGAATACTATAAGATATCTGCAAAAGGAAAATGGTACACTGAATTAGCAAAAAAATTAGTTTTGATGACTAATTTTGAAGTGGGTTATTTAGGTACATATAATAAAAAATTAGGCTTAACACCTGTTGAACGTTATTTTGTGGGAGGAGATGGATTAGCACAAGGACAGTTAGATGGTCGTGAAACGGTTGGGTTGAGAGGTTATGAAAATAACCGTATTTCATCTATAGATGGAGGTTCTATTTATAATAAATTTCAGTTAGAATTGCGTTATTCTATTACCGATAAACCATCAGCTTCCATTTACACATTAGGATTTTTGGAGGCAGGAAATTCATACGACAATTTTAGTTCATTTAATCCGTTTGATTTAAAACGGTCTGCTGGACTCGGAGTTCGTATTTTTATGCCAGCTTTTGGGTTGCTTGGTATTGATTTTGGTTATGGTTTTGATTCGCTTCCAGGTTTAGATGGAGGTATAAACCCTCAAAATTCAGGTTGGCAAACACATTTTATTATTGGAAGACAGTTCTAAGAAATAATAAGTGATTTTGGCACAGTTTTTTCTAAATATATTAAAGATGAAAAAGAATGTTATATTAATGATTGTTTTGCTTTTTGCAACAACAGTAAATGCACAAAAATCACAGCGAATAGCCTATATAGATATGGATTATATTTTAAAAAATATACCCGAATATCTTGATGCTCAAAACGCATTGGAAGCAAAAGTAAAAAAATGGAAGTCAAAATTAGATAAAGAATCAAAAGCTATTGAAGCACTAAAAATTGATCTATCTAACGAAAAAGCCATTTTAACAGAAGATTTAATTAAAGAGCGTGAGGAGGATATAAAAATAAAAGAAGAATCATTGCGAAATTTAGAATCTTTATATTTTGGTCCCGATGGCGATATGTATATTTTAAGAAGAAAATTAATACAACCAGTTCAAGATCAGGTTTACAATACTGTACAAAATATAGCTAAAAAGAAAAAATATGATTTTGTTTTTGATAAATCTAGTGAGTTGGTTATGCTGTATTCTAATAAAAAACACGATATTAGCGACCTTATTGTAAGATTGATTAAAATAAATCAAAAACGAAAAGCAAAATCCGATAAAATTGCAGAACGAAAAAAATTGCTAAACCAAGAAGAACTATCGGACGAACAAAAAAAGAAATTAGCAGAAAAGGAAGCCTTAAAGAAAAAAAGAGAAGCCGAAAGGAAAGCAAGATACGATAAAATAGAAGCAAATAGACAAGCAAGACTAAAAGCAATAGAAGAAAAAAGAAGATTGTTAAAAGAGAAGAAAGAAGCCCTAAGAAAATCAAGGGAGGAAGCTAAGAAAAAAGCAATAGAGGAAAAAGAGAAACAAAAAACAAGTAATAAATAAAAACAGGATAAATAAATAAAAACAAAAAAAATGAAACATTTAAAAAAGTTATTATTAGTAGCAATTTTTACAGTAGGATTTGTAAATATAGCTAATGCACAAGTAAAAATAGCACATATTAATACCGATAAATTATTAGCTGAAATGCCTCAAACAAAAGCATTAAAGACAGAATTAGAAAGATTGCAAAAAACATACAGAGATGATATTGAAGCAATGTTTAAAAAATTAGAAGCAAAAGTAAAAAAATACGAAGCAGAAGGTAAAACACAAACGCAAGAAACCAATCAAAAAAGAGCTATCGAAGTACAACAAGAAAGAGCTAAAATAGGACAGGCAGAAAGAGCAATGAGTCAAGAAATGTCAAAAAAATACAGAGAGAAATCTGAACCTATCTTAAAAAAAGCAGAAGATGCTATTAAAGCGGTAGCGGCAGAAAAAGGAATTGTATATGTTTTAGATGCTGCTCCAGGTAAAGGCTTAATTGTTTACGATAAAGGAGAAGATATTTATAACGCTGTAAAAACAAAATTAGGGTTCTAAATAAAAGGACACCTTTTAAAAAATCCTGCTTAAAAAAGCAGGATTTTTTTATTATGATAGCTATAATGGGAGTGTTTTAAAACTATTTTAGTATAAAACTAAGGTTATTTTATAATATTTTTGGGATTTTATAAATATTGTAACACTTTTCATTTTTAAAAATCATAAATAATTGTAATTTTACATTCTTAAAACATCAAACGAAAATAATGGGCAAAATTATAGCAATAGCAAATCAAAAAGGAGGGGTTGGAAAAACTACTACATCGGTAAACTTAGCAGCCGCTATTGGGGTGTTAGAAAAAAAAGTCTTACTGATTGATGCTGACCCTCAAGCAAACGCAACATCAGGACTAGGTATTGATGTAGAAAGTGTTGAGTTAGGAACATACCAAGTATTAGAACACGCTGTTTCTACTAAAAAAACCATTGTAAAAACCGAATCTCCTAACGTGGATTTAATTCCCGCACATATTGATTTAGTTGCTACGGAAATTGAATTGGTTGATAAACCTCAACGTGAATATATGCTTAGAACAGCACTAAGTGAAATAAAAGACGATTACGATTATATTTTAATTGATTGTGCTCCGTCTTTGGGATTAATTACCTTGAACTCATTAGTGGCGGCAGATTCTGTAGTAATCCCTATTCAATGTGAATATTTTGCTCTCGAAGGATTGGGGAAATTACTAAACACTATAAAAAGCGTTCAAAAAATACACAATACTAATCTAAATATCGAGGGACTGCTACTAACAATGTACGATTCACGTTTGCGACTTTCAAATCAAGTAGTAGAAGAGGTTAAAAAACACTTTAGCAGTATGGTTTTTAAAACAATTATACACCGAAATATTCGTTTAAGTGAAGCACCAAGTTATGGAGAAAGTATTATCTCGTATGATGCTACCAGTAAAGGAGCCGAAAATTATATTCATTTAGCAAACGAAATTATTAACAATAATAAATAATATGGCAAAAGCAAAAAAGAAGCAAGCATTAGGACGAGGATTGTCAGCTTTATTAAAAGAAACCGCAGAAGTTACATCAGCATCGGAAAAGAATGCCGATAAACTTGTGGGTAATATCATTGAATTATCATTGGATTTAATAGATGTAAATCCTTTTCAACCCCGAACTTATTTTGATGAAGAAGCACTCCGTGAATTGGCGAGTTCAATACGAGAACTTGGTGTTATTCAGCCTATTACCGTTCGTAAGTTAGCAGCAGATAAATATCAGTTGGTTTCGGGAGAACGCCGTTTTAGAGCTTCTAAATTAATAGGTAGTAAAAGTATTCCAGCATATATTCGATTGGCTAATGACCAAGAAATGTTAGAAATGGCTTTGGTAGAAAACATCCAACGTCAAAACTTAGACCCTATAGAAGTAGCATTATCGTATCAACGTCTTATTGATGAAATAAATTTAACACAAGAAGAATTAAGTAGCCGTGTAGGTAAAAAACGCTCAACAGTAACCAACTATTTAAGATTGTTAAAATTAGACCCTATAATTCAAACAGGTATGCGTGACGGTTTTATGTCTATGGGACACGGTAGAGCTTTAATTAATGTAGAAAGTGCTTCTGACCAATTAAAAATTTACGAAAAAATTTTACGAGATAAATTATCAGTTCGTCAAACAGAAGAGGTAGTTAAAAACTTAAAAGAAGGAAAAGCACCAACAACAAGTACAATAGCTACAAAAAAAACACAATTACCCGATTTTGCTAAAGAAAGTATTAAAGAATTAAGTGCTTTTTTTGGAAATAAAACATCTATATCCATAGATAAAAAAGGAAAAGGAAAAATATCAATTCCTTTTAATTCAGAGGAAGATTTAAGTAGAATAAAAAGACTTTTAAAATAATTGAAAAATAGTAAACACATATTGGTCGTTTTAGGGTTTTTGATGAGTTCTGTATTAGTTGCTCAAAAAGACTCCCTTACCGTAAAGACACAGCAACTACAATTAGCACCAATACAGTACAGACCTTTATCACCAGCAAGAGCTGCGTTTTATTCAGCTGTTTTTCCGGGAGCTGGTCAAATTTATAATAATAGATATTGGTGGCAGTTACCTTTAATTTACGGAGGACTTGGTACAAGTCTTTATTACTATGTACATAATTCAAATGAATACAGCCGTTATCGAACAGCTTATAAACGTAGAAAATCAGGATTGTCAGACGAATTTGATGGAAAAGGACCTCAAGGACTTTTTATTTCAACTGAAGGTTTAGAGAGTGCTCAAAGACAATTACAGGAAAATCGAGACTACTCGCTTTTGTTTGTAGTACTTACTTATGTTTTACAGATAGTAGAAGCCAGTGTTACAGCACATTTAATACAATTTGACAGTTCTGATGATTTGTCTTTACAACCCACAACAATTCCTGACCCTACTTTTGAAAATTTTCCCAAAGTAGGTCTTACACTTAAATACAGTTTTTAAAATGAAAATAGCATTACTTGGTTACGGTAGAATGGGTAAAGAAATTGAAAAAATTGCTTTACAGCGAGGTCATAATATTGTTATAAAATCAGAAGGAGAGGAACATCACGATATTAAAGAGGCAGATATAGCCATTGATTTTAGTGTTCCCGATGCTGCATATCAAAACATAGCCAACTGCCTTAATAATAATATCCCTGTGGTTTCGGGAACTACGGGCTGGTTAGAACGGTATGAAGAAGCTGTTGATTTATGCAATGAAAAAAAAGGAGCTTTTATTTATGCCTCTAATTTTAGTTTAGGTGTAACTATTTTTTTTGAATTAAATAAAAATCTTGCTAAGATGATGAGTACTTTAGAGCAGTATAAGGTTTCCGTAGAAGAAATTCATCATACAAAAAAATTAGATACCCCAAGTGGTACAGCTATAACGTTAGCCGAAGGAATTATTGACAATTCAAAAATGAAAAATTGGGCATTGGAAAAAAAAGTATCAAGTGATACAATTCCAATAAACGCAATTAGAACTCCAAATGTTCCAGGAACACATACTATTACATATCAATCAGAAGTGGATACCATTGATATAAAACACACAGCACACAACCGACAAGGATTTGCTCTGGGAGCTGTTGTTGCTGCAGAATGGTTGGTTAACAAAACAGGGGTTTATACAATGAATGATGTGCTAAATATTAAGTAGTGTCAGTAATTAAAATACTATAAATTAAAAATATCATCTAAAATAATAAAATAACAATTTTATAAGTTTGCAATTTATAAAAACCTTAATATTTTTGCAATATAAAAAATTGTTATAAGAACGCATAAAATTGCTAATACAAAATAAAAAATTATGACAACAGGTTGGATAATAGTATTTTTAATTATAAACTGCATACACTTTTTTGGAACTTGGAAGCTATATGAAAGAGCCGGAAGAAAATGGTGGGAAGCGGCAATTCCTATTTATAATGCTGTTGTGTTGATGCAAATTATTAACCGTCCCAAATGGTGGGTTTTATTACTTTTTATTCCTATTATTAATTTATTGATGTTTCCCGTTATTTGGGTGGAAACTTGTAGGAGTTTTCGATTTAACGAAACAAGTCATACATTTATAGCTATATTTACATTAGGATTTTATATTTATTATATCAATTATGCTACAAAAGCACCTTATGTAACTAATAGAGATACAAAGGCACCTACGCAATTAGGCGATTTTATCAGTTCGGTTGTTTTTGCAATTATAGCAGCAACATTGGTACATACTTATTTTATACAGCCTTATACAATACCTACATCATCATTAGAAAAAACATTATTAATAGGAGATTTTTTATTTGTTAGTAAATTCCATTACGGAGCTCGTGTTCCTAAAACATTAATTTCAGCACCTATGGTACACGACACCTTACCTGGATTAAGTATAAAATCGTATGTGTCGGACAGTAAGGCAGAAACCTATAAAACATCGTGGCGTAATAAGTTGTCTTTACCATATTTACGTTTACCAGGTTTTCAAAAAATAAAACGTAATGATATTGTTGTTTTTAGTTGGCCCGCCGATAGTTTAAATTTAATGTGGGGCGATAATTCAGGAAAATTTACATATAAACCTATTGATAAAAAAACCAATTACGTAAAACGCTGTGTAGGTGTTCCAGGTGATAGTTTAGAGGTTCGTAATGGATATGTTTTTATTAATGGAAAACAAACTGTATTGCCAAAAAATGCCAAACCTCAATGGATGCACATTGTAGATACAGATGGGAAAAATTTTAGTAATGCAACAATAGATAAATACAACTTACGACAAGAAGGACAAGTTTTTAAAGATGGACGTTATTTTTTGAATCTTACTGATGCAGAGGCCTCTGAATTTGCTAAAAATCCAATTGTAAAAAGTATTGAAAAAAGTTTAACCCCAAAAGGAATGTACAGCAAAGAAGTGTTTCCACATTATCCTAAATATGCTTGGTCTATGGATAATTTTGGACCTATTTATATTCCTAAAAAGGGTGATACGGTGAAACTAACGGCAGATACTGTACCTTTTTATGAACAGATTATTAAAAATTATGAAAATAATGATATAACTGTTTTCAATGATGATATCTATATAAATGGTAAAAAAGCGGACAATTATACCTTTAAGCAAGACTATTACTGGATGATGGGAGATAATCGCCAGCGCTCCTTAGATGCCAGAGCGTGGGGCTATGTTCCTTTTGATCATATTGTAGGAAAACCCATAATGATTTGGTTTAGTTGGGATTCAAAAACAGGAAGACCTCGGTGGAATCGAATGTTTACCACTATTCCTAATTCTGGAGAGTCAAAGTCTTATTTTTGGCCAGCAATGGTTGTCATAGCCTTGATTTTGATAAGTATTTTTAAACCACGTAAAAAGAAAAAAGCATAATTGACACTTTTTATTCCAACATATTTTTCGCCATTATCACAATATGCAGGTATTGTATCTTCTGAAGAAGTTGTTTTTGAGGTAGCGGATAATTTTCAAAAGCAAACTTACAGAAACCGTTGCTATATTTATGGGGCAAACGGTAAACAATTACTAAATATTCCTGTAAAACACACAAAAACAGCAAAACGAAAAAAAACAAAAGATACACTGGTTGAAAATGATTTTCCCTGGCAAAAACAACATTTTAAATCACTAAAAACAGCCTATCAATCATCGCCTTTTTTTGAGTTTTTTGAAGATGACTTATCTGTTATTTTTAATAAATCGTATCGTTATTTATTAGACGTGAACATTGATACCTTTTTGTTTGTAACCGATGCTTTACAAATTTCACAGCAATACACTAAAACAACAGTATATAACATTGATAGTGTTGATGATTTCCGTCATCTGTCTGTTGCTAAAAATGGTTTTGAACCAAAAATAAAGACTTATACGCAAATGTTTGACGATAAACACGGTTTTATCCCTAATCTTTCTGTACTTGATTTGTTATTTATGGAAGGTCCAAACGCACTTTCTTTTTTAGAAAAGATAAAAATCTCTTGATTTTTTGTATTTATACCATTCTAAATACCATTTACCACTTGAATTTATTGTAATAAAAAATTACCGTAACTACGGTTATGCCTCATTTTTCTTTTACAGTAAATTCAAATAGAAAATGTTATAAATTAAGACATAAAGTAGTATTATTATTGAACGCTTAGCTGAAAATTCCTTAAAAAATTAATTTTTAAATTCCCCCCAATTCTCTAACTCCTCTTTAGTCCACAGATAAGGAAAAAATATTCTTCGTTGATATTTTGGGTGTAAGTACTTACGCCAATTGCTTCCACCAGTAGCTTCCAAATCTTTATCACTTCCACCCAAATATTTTCCAGCAGCTTCGTAGTGTGCTAATGTCCATTTTACGTTTACGGTATAATCATAATGACGCATTGCTTTTACTAATTCCTTATCTTGCTGTACTTCTAAAGGTAGTTGTTTAAATTTTTTGGATAAGTTACACTCGTTATAATCTTCCATAAAATCAATAAAATCGCCCATATATTTTTTTTCAAATAATTGGATTAAAACGGACTTTTTACCTGTTTTGTGGTCTATTCCGGCGGCTTGCCAATACAGGTGGTCATAGGCATTTTTAAAAGAAGAATTTCTATCAATAGTATCTCGATATCGGACATCTATTAAATTAATTAAATCCGTAGAAGCAAATTCTATTTTTCGATATTGTGCCGATTGAAAACCACTAGCAGGGGTTAGTGTATTTCTGAACTTTAAGTATTGTTCAACGTCCATTCCGTCCCCCATTACCGTAAACGAGCTACACAACATATCAAAATACCGGCTTATACGCATTAAATGTTTACTGAATTTTTGGGCTGTAATTGTAGTTGTTTTTGCTACTTGGTCTATTTCCCACAGCACCATTTTAAACAGTAATTCATTTACCTGATGATACATAATAAATACCATTTCATCAGGTTGTGTTGTTCTAGGGATTTGAAGACCTAATAAGGCATCTGTTTGGATATAATCCCAATACGTAATAGGAGTACTCCACAATAATCCTTCAAGCATAGAGTTTACAGGAACACCTAATTTGGCGTATTTTTCCTCTATAGCCTTTAATATTTTATCTCTGTTATTATCCATTTTTGACTTTTTTAGCCCTTAGCTTTTAGTAGCTCAAGGTTGAAAACTATTTTTTTGTTTTCAATTATTTTTTCAACTTTTCTATCAGATTTAAACCTTAAATCATAACGGCTAAGAGCCAAAAAATATTTTTAACTAACTGTGAATCCTTAGAAGCTAACAGCTAAAAAAACTTAAACTTACTGCATTCGTTTAGCTTCGATACTTAATGTAGCGTGAGGTACTAATTTTAAACGTTCTTTTTGAATTAATTTTCCTGTTACCCTACATACACCATAGGTTTTATTTTCAATACGGATTAAAGCATTTTTTAAATCACGGATAAACTTTTCTTGACGAATAGCCAATTGCATATTTGCTTCTTTGGCCATTGTATCACTTCCTTCTTCAAAGGATTTAAAGGTTGGAGCAGTATCTTCTGTTCCGTTGTCGGAACCATTTTTATAAGATTCTTCCAAAAGTTTTAAATCTTCCTCTGCTCGTGCTATTTTTTGTTCAATAATGGCTTTAAATTCTTGTAAATCACTATCTGAGTAGCGTACTTTTATGTCGTCTTTCATATTTTATTGTGCTTTTTCAATTAATATTTTACTCTTTATTGAGTCAAACTCAATTTCTATACCATTTTTTAAAGAATCAACAAAAATAAGCTCTTTTGTTAATGTTTCTGTTTTTATATATTCCTCATTTTTTAAAACAGATTCTTTCAAATCATTATAACTTAAAATAGAAAGTTTTATTTTATCGGTTACTTCTAATCCGCTATCTTTACGTGCGTTTTGAATACGGTTTACAAGTTCTCTTGCAATCCCTTCTTTGCGTAAATCGTCAGTAATTGTAACATCTAAGGCAACGGTAAGTCCTTCAGCATTTGCCACTAACCAACCTTCGATGTCTTTTGATGAAATTTCCACATCAGCAGTTTCTAAAACGATTGAGTTTCCATTAATTTCGATAGAAATACGCCCTTCTCTTTCTATTTTTGAAATATCTTCTTGCGAAAATTTTTGCACTGCATTGGCAATTAACTTCATTTCTTTACCAAACTTAGGTCCTAAGGCTTTAAAGTTAGGTTTTATTTGTTTTACCAACACTCCTGAAGCATCATCTAACAGCTCTATTTCTTTTACATTTACTTCTGATTTTATCAAATCCGATACAGCTTCTATTTCTTCTTTTTGTTCGTTATTTAGTATTGGTATCATTATTTTTTGCAACGGCTGACGTACTTTTATTTTTTCTTTTGCTCTTAATGATAATACTAATGATGATATTATCTGTGCGTTTTCCATTTTACGTTCCAATGATTTATCTATTACCGATTTATCATACGTAGGAAAATCGGACAAATGTACACTTTCAAATAATTCCGATTGTGTTGTTTTGGTTAAGTCTTTGTAAAGCTTGTCCATAAAAAACGGAGCTACTGGAGCACTTAATTTTGCTATGGTGAGCATACAAGTATATAAAGTTTGATATGCTGATATTTTATCCTGTGCATATTCTCCTTTCCAAAAACGTCTTCTACATAAGCGTACATACCAATTACTTAAATAATCTTGTACAAATCTATCAATTGCTCTGGCTGCCTTTGTAGGTTCGTATGTTTCGTAGTATGTGTCTATTTCTTGTATTAATGTGTTTAATTCTGACAAAATCCAACGGTCAATTTCAGGACGCTCGGATAGTGGAATATCGGCTTCGCTATATGTAAAATTATCAATATTTGCATATAAGCTAAAAAATGAATAGGTATTATAAAGTGTCCCGAAAAATTTACGTTTTACTTCTTCAATTCCTGCAACATCAAATTTTAAATTATCCCACGGATTGGCATTTGATATCATATACCAACGAGTAGCATCTGCTCCATATGTTTTTAATGTTTTGAATGGATCAACGGCGTTACCAAGACGCTTTGACATTTTTTGTCCTAATTTATCTAATACCAATCCGTTAGAAACAACATTTTTGTAGGCTATGGAGTTAAAAACCATTGTTCCGATGGCGTGTAAGGTATAAAACCACCCACGAGTTTGGTCAACACCTTCGGCAATAAAATCAGCAGGAAAAACATTTTCTAATCCTTCTTTTTTATGTCCATCGGGATTTTCAAACGGATAATGCCATTGAGCATAAGGCATACTTCCACTATCAAACCATACATCAATTAAATCACTTTCTCGATACATTGGTTTACCGCCGTTAGAGAGTAAAATTATTTTATCGACAATGTTTTTATGTAAATCTATTTTTGCGTAATTTTCTTCAGACATATTTCCTACTTCAAAATCGGCAAAAATATCTTTTTCCATAACACCTCCTTTTATCGCTTTTGCTATTTCGGCTTTTAACTCTTCTACCGAACCAATGCACAATTGCTCTGTACCGTCTTCTGTTCTCCAAATAGGTAAAGGAATACCCCAAAAACGAGAGCGTGATAAATTCCAATCATTCGCATTTTTTAGCCAGTTTCCAAAACGTCCTTCTCCAGTAGATTTTGGTTTCCAGTTAATTGTTTCGTTTAAGGCAAACATATCTTCTTTTATATTGGTAACTTTTATAAACCAAGAATCCAACGGATAAAACAAAACAGGTTTATCTGTACGCCAACAATGTGGGTAATTGTGTTTGTATTTTTCAACCTTAAATGCTTTGTTTTCTATTTTTAATTTAATAGCTATTTGTACATCTACCGATTTTTCGGGAGCTTCGTTATCAGGGTAGTATTCGTTTTTTACATACATTCCTGCAAAATCGCTTACCTCGGGTCTAAACTTGCCTTGCAAATCCACTAAAGGAACAGTATTTCCGTTTTCATCTAACACTAACATTGGTGGTACACCAGCGTTTTTAGCGACCAACGCATCATCTACCCCAAATGTAGGAGCGGTATGTACAATTCCTGTTCCGTCTTCGGTAGTAACAAAATCCCCTGCTATTATTTGAAAAGCGTGTTCTGCATCCTCGTAAGGCAGGCAATATGGTAATAATTGTTCATATTTAATTCCTAATAAATCAACGCCTTTGAATTCTTTTTTGATATAAAAAGGAATTTTTTTATCGCCCTCTTTATATGCTAATAAATCGGTGTCTTTTTCTACTTTTTTATACTTTCCGTTAAATTGTTTATTTACCAAACTCTCTGCAATGATAACATTCATTGGCTGAAAAGTGTATTGGTTATATGTTTCTATCAATACATAGTCAATTTTTTTACCAACGGTCAATGCCGTATTTGACGGGAGTGTCCAAGGTGTTGTTGTCCACGCTAAGAAATATATCGTTCCTTCGTTTTGTAAAAAATCGGGTAATGTTTCTTCTACAGCTTTGAATTGAGCTGTAATAGTTGTATCGGTTACATCACGATAGCACCCCGGCTGATTTACTTCGTGAGAACTTAGTCCTGTTCCTGCTTTGGGAGAATATGGTTGAATGGTATATCCTTTGTATATTAGGTTTTTATCGTATATTTGTTTTAGTAACCACCAAACCGACTCCATATATTTAGATTTGTAAGTAATATATGGATTTTCCATATCTACCCAATATCCCATTTTTTTAGTCAAGTCATTCCAAATATCGGTATATTTCATTACCGCTTTTTTACACGCTTGGTTGTATTCTTTAATGGTTATTTTAGTACCTATATCTTCTTTTGTAATTCCCAGTTCTTTTTCCACTCCTAATTCTACAGGTAGTCCGTGCGTATCCCAACCAGCTTTACGTTTTACTTGGTATCCTTTTTGTGTTTTGTAGCGACAAAAAATATCCTTAATAGAACGAGCCATTACGTGGTGAATACCCGGTAACCCATTTGCTGACGGAGGTCCTTCAAAAAACACAAAAGGCTTATTACCTTCACGTGTAGTGATGCTTTTTTCAAAGATGTTGTTTTCCTCCCAATATTGTAATATATCTTCTGCTATTTTGGGTAAATTTAACCCCTTGTATTCCGTAAATTTTGCGTTCATCTTTTGTCGTACTGATTAATAAAACTGCGAAATTACAATTTTATACTAAAATAGTAGCTTTTGGCATTGAAAAATATTCATTAAAATTATTATTACAGATTAAATTATGATTCTCTGAAATTTTAGCTGTTTTTTTTGGTTTTTAGCTTTTAGTCTTCCGTCTTTTTTTAGCCATTGGTTTTTAGCTCTTAGCCTTTAGTCTTCTGTCTTCCGTCTTTTTTAGCCATTGGCTTTTAGCTTTTAGCCTTCTGCCTTCTGTCTTCTGTCTTCCGTCTTTTTTTAGCCATTAGCTCTTAGCCTTTAGTCTTCTGTCTTCTGTCTTTTTTTAGCCATTAGCTTTTGGCTCTTAGCCTTTAGTCTTCTGTCTTCTGTCTTTTTTTAGCCATTGGTTTTTAGCTCTTAGCCTTCTGTCTTCTGTCTTCTGTCTTTTTTTAGCCATTGGCTTTTAGCTCTTAGCCTTTAGTTTTCTGTCTTCTGTCTTCCGTCTTCTTCAAAAATCAGTTTTTACGGAATTGCAACCAAAAGCTAACGGCTAAAAGCTAAGAGCCAAAAGCAACACCCAAACCAATATTACATTAAATCTGTCGATTTTTTCTTTAAAGAAATACTATTTTTGAGTGAATATTAAAAAATTAAGTTTTTATTAGTACTTTTACACGCTGTTATACAATAAACAAATCATAATTATTGTTGTATGTAGAAGTTTATAATTTTATGAAGAAACAAGTTAAGATATTTTTGGCATTCGTTTTAATAATAGCTGTTAATTCGTGTAGTGTACATAAAGATGCTTTTGTAAACAGAAAAGTCCACGCATTAAAAACCAGATATAACATATTATTTAACGGACAACAAGCTTTTGAAAAGGGCTTATTAAAAATTCAAAAAGAATACAAAGATAATTTTTGGAAACAATTACCAATAGAGCCTATAACATTCGATGAGAAAAAAATTGATGTACCAAAATTAAAATCTTTTGAAGAAAGTATTAGCGACAAAAAAGCAACTTCTTCTTTTGATAGAGCAGAAGAAAAAGCCCGAAAAGCCATTGAAATTCATTCGATGAACATAAATGGTTATGAAAAAAACTCACAAATAGACGATGCGTATCTATTATTAGGAAAAGCACGTTATTACACACAGCGATTTATTCCAGCAATAGATGCTTTTAATTATATTATAGCCAATTATCCTAATGCTAATTTAAACTATGAAACCCGTGTGTGGAGAGCCAAGGCAAACACTCGTTTAGGAAATGAAAAAATAGCCATTGAAGCAATGAGTTTGTTAATGAAGGTGTTAGATGAAAAAGAAGACGTACCCAAAAGAGTTCAGGAAGAGGCTCATACTGCAATGGCAATGGCTTATTTAGAAACAGATACTATACAAAAAGCCATAAAGCACCTAAAAAAAGCAACGGAAACAATGTATAACAAAGAACAATTTGGTAGAAATATGTTTGTTTTAGGGCAGGTTTACAATAAATTAGGCAGGAAAGATTCCGCTCGAATGGTTTTTAGAAAATTGGTTAAAACCCGTAGAGCTCCTGAAAAATACAGAGTTCACGCTAATATAGAGTTAGTGAAAAATGTAGAAAAAGATTCTGCCACTGTTGTGTTGATAAAACGTTTTAAAAAGCTTTTGAGAAATTCAGATAATCGCAAATATTTTGGTGAATTGTACTATCAGTTAGGTGTTTTAGAAGAAAAAAACGGAAACACGAAAACAGCAATTTGTTATTTTAAAAATGCTTTAAAAACAAAAAATGACGATGGATATCAAAAAACCTTTACCTACGAAGGGTTAGGGGATATTTATTTTAAGAAATCGGATTATTTATTAGCTGGAGCGTATTATGATAGTGTTCTAAAAGTTGTTCCAAAAGAATATGAAAACGAAAAGCGTATTCGAAAAATAAAACGAAAAAATAAAGGACTTGGAAAACTGAAAAAATATGAGGATATTTTAAAAAATAATGATAGTATTTTAAAAATCGTTGCGATGTCCGAAGAAGAAAGAACTACTTTTTTTACGAAACATATTGAAAAATTAAAAAAAGCAGATGAAGAACGCAGACAACAATTATTAAATTCTCAAAATTTTGGTAGTGCTTTTGGTGGAGGTTTGTCTTTTGGAGGAAATAAAAGGAATAAAGGGAAATGGTATTTTTACAATACACAATCAAAACAATTTGGAAAGGCCGATTTTGAACGTGTTTGGGGAAATCGTAAGTTAGAAGATAATTGGCGTTTGTCAGACAGAACGGCTATTGACAGCAAAACAGAAACAGTAGCAGAAGATAAAAAGAAAAACGAAAGTAGGTATAAGTTAGCAACGTATTTAACAGCAATTCCTACGAATAAGGAAGAAATAATAAAGCTAAAAGAACAGCGAAATGACGCTTTATACCAATTAGGGCTGATTTATAAAGAACGATTTAAAAATACTGATTTAGCAATTGCAAATCTTGAACGATTAAAAACTATAAATACGGATAAAGATTTAGAACTGCCAATTCATTATCATTTATATCAAATTTATACAGCGACAAACAATACAGAAAAGGCTTCTGAAAACAAAGAATTTATTTTAAAAACATATCCATTTTCAAAATATGCCGATATTATCAACAACCCAAATAAAAAAACAACAACAAAGGTTGCGGAAAATGAAATTGAAAAAAAATATAAAGAAACATACTACTTGTATAAAAACAAAAAATACGAAGATGTTATATACAATGTTAATACTTTCGCTAAAACCATTGATAAGTCAGATTTAATTCCTAAATTTGCTTTGTTGAAGGCTTTAGCTATTGGGAAAACAGAAAGTAAAGACCAATATTTAAAAGCACTCGAATTTATCGCTTTTAGTTATGCCAATACAGAAGAAGGCAAAAAAGCACAAGAAATTATTAAATTATTAAAAAAATAAATCTCCAATGTTTAGTAGTAAAAAAGCACAAACAACAGAAAAAAAAATCGTTAGTAGAAATATGATTGGTCAAGGAACTAAAATAATAGGTGATGTAATATCCGAAGGCGACCTAAGAATAGATGGCGAATTGGAAGGTACGCTAAAAACAAATGGACGCGTAATTATAGGAAAAGAAGGCTATATCAACGGCAAAATAGAATGCAATAATGCCGATGTTGAAGGTAAATTTTCAGGTGAACTTACAGTTAATAATGTTTTAACAGCAAAATCTACCGCAAATATTACAGGAAATGTTATTGTTGGACAGATTTCAACCGAACCGGGAGCGTCATTTAATGCTACTTGTAATATGAAAGGAGCTATAAAAGAATTGAGTAAAAAAAATGACAAAAAACTCAAAGAAAAAACCGCTTAACAGTTATATCCGATTTTCAGGAGTTGCAATGCAAATGGGTTTGACAATTTATCTCGGTAGCTTATTGGGAGAATGGTTGGACGAAAAATATACTAATGAACATCAAATATATACCAAAATTTGTACCTTGGTTGCTGTTTTAATTGCAATGTTTTCTGTTATTATCCAAGTTTCAAAACTTTCTAAAAAAGAATGATTAAACGAATAATTTACTTTTCCGTAGTTGTTTTTATATTGTTTGTTGTAGGGTATTTTACTAATAAATATTTGTTAGAAAACCA
>FUHQ01000005.1_pt1 | contig 22773 bp, 20 predicted proteins | sample 1003131 | NCBI WGS metagenome assembly FUHQ01 (sample SAMEA4075884, study PRJEB14783) | cnidarian metagenome | reverse complement strand
ACAAAAGACCTAGAAAAGGTCTTGGATATGAAAAACCAATTAATATTTTTGCTAAATTTGTAACGTAATAAAAATTGCATTTGGGGGTTGAACCTGCCAGTTAAAAAAAAATGATCTTTATTTGCTTTATGTTAATTTTATTGTTAAATTGCAACAGTATTAATTTTAAAACTTTAATGTTATGAAAAAATTGAGTAAACCTTTATTAATGATGACTTTGTTTTTGGTACTTTTTATTTCGTGTGGAGAAAATGATAGTGACTCTACAGACTGTGATGCGACGGCTTTTTCAGAAACAGCAGATCTTATTGAAGATTCCCTACACAATTACTACACAAATCCTACTGCAGAAAATTGTAGGAAAGCTAAAGGTGTTTTACAAACCTATATCCAACAAGCTAAATGTGTTGGAGAAGAAAAACTTAAAGAACAAATAAAGAGGGCTGAAACACAACTTAAAGGATTATCTTGTAATTAATTTTACTTATGCCTTATAAGACCTCTTAATTTTTATTTAAGAGGTTTTTTTAATGCTTTACCGATTTACAATTAAAAACTTCGCATATTAATCGTTTCTTTTTTCCTTCATTAAAAAAAGAAACCGTAACTGAGACTTAATGTTGTTAAGCCAATGATTTATTTGTTTAGTTTTAAAGGCTTTATACCTGTTTGTATTGGTGTTTTTGCGTGTTTATGTTTATATCATAATCAACATTTTAATTATGAAAAAACAGGACAAACGCATACTTTTTTGTATAAACTGATAATGAAGTGCTTACACTTTTTATTTTTTTATACCATTTGCTATTTGAATTTACTGCAAAAGAAAAAGATGATTTTTTTCCTTTATATGAAAAAGAAAAATGAGGCATAACCGTAGTTACGGCGATTTTTTATTTTGAAATAGAAAAGTAAAAAGGGCTTTTTATTACAGTAAATTCAAGTGGCAAATGGTATTAGTATGTTTTTTTATTTGAGGCTATTTTTTGAATAAACACAGAAAAGTCCGCCGAAATTAATCGACGGACTCAAACAAACAACTAAATTCTAAAACCTATAAAAAAGTTGAAGAAAATTTTTATATCTGTAGTATTCAACCCATAGCGGATACACTTCAACAAATGTACACCGCTACTGAATACCTATAACCTAAAAGCAGTATTTATTCTCTGCTTTTACCATTTCTGCAATAGTATTACGTAATGCTACCACATTTGGCATATTTGTATATTTTGTAAAACGCTTTAATCCCATTAGCATCATTCGTTGCTCATCTCCTTCAGCAAAAGACGCAATACCTTCTTTAGCGTTTTTAATGATAATATCTACGGCATTGTATAAATATAATCTACTCATTGCTATTTGTCCTTTTTGCTTGTCTTCTCCAAAACGTTTTGCATTTTTTTCGGTACGTAAAATAGCTGATTCTGCCATATAGATTTCAATTAAGATATTAGATGCTGCCATCAATAATTGTTGATGTTTTTCTAACTCTGTCCCATATTTTTGTGCTGCCGAACCTGCTACCATTAAAAATACTTTTTTAAGATTAGCTATAAGTTCTTTTTCTTCAGCAAACAGCTCAGAATAATCTGGTACGTCAAATGATGGAATACCCATAAGCTCCTCTCCTACTTTCGTTGCAGGACCTAATAAATCTACGTGTCCTTTCATTGCCTTTTTCACTAACATCCCTACCGATAACATACGGTTTATTTCATTAGTTCCTTCGTAAATACGAGCAATACGAGAATCACGCCAAGCAGCTTCCATAGGAGTTTCTTCAGAGAATCCCATTCCTCCAAAAACTTGTATTCCTTCATCTGCACAAGCCTGTATATCTTCTGAAACAGCTACTTTTAAAATAGAACATTCAATAGCATATTCCTCCACGCCTTTTAATTCAGCCTCTTGATGCGAGTTTCCTTCTTTTTGACGAATAGCAATTCTATCTTCAATATTTTTTGCCGCTCTGTAACAAGCCGATTCTCCTACATACGCATTTGTGGTCATTTCTGCTAATTTAGCTTTAATAGCTCCAAAATTTGAAATAGGCGTTTTAAATTGCTTACGTTCGTTAGCGTATTCTATTGCTCCTGTTGTTACTCTACGTTGAGAATCTAAACAAGCTGCGGCTAATTTAATACGTCCTACGTTCAAGGCATTCATTGCTATTTTAAATCCACCACCACGAACGGACAACATATTTTCTACAGGAACTACGGTATCGTTAAAAAATACTTGACGTGTAGAAGATGCTCGAATACCTAATTTGTGTTCTTCCTCGCCTAATGTAATTCCGTTTTTAGAATCATTTTCAACAATAAATCCAGTAATATTTTTATCATCTTCTATACGAGCAAACACGATAAATAAATTACAAAATCCTGCATTGGAAATCCACATTTTCTGTCCGTTAATTTTGTATGATTTTCCATCTTCAGACAAGGTTGCTGTTGTTTTTCCTGAATTTGCGTCCGACCCTGCACCTGGCTCTGTCAAACAATATGCTCCAAACCATTCTCCGGTTGCAAGTTTTGGCACGTATTTTTGTTTTTGTTCTTCTGTACCGTAAAGTGTAATTGGCATTGTTCCAATACCTGTATGAGCTCCAAAGGCAGTACTAAACGAACCTGTACCACTTGAAATATAATCACAAGTAAGCATTGTTGAAACAAAGCCCATTCCTAACCCTCCGTATTCTTCAGGAACAGCTACACCAAGAAAGCCTAACTCTCCGGCTTTTTTCATTACCTCCTCTGTAAGAGCGTAATCTTTCTTCTCAAAGCGGTCTCTTTTAGCAATTACTTCACGCTCATTAAACTCTGCCACAGAGTCTCGCATCATTCTTTGTTCTTCTGAAAAATCTTCAGGAGTAAACACATCTTCACATTTTGTTTCCTTTACGATGAATTGTCCACCTCGTAAAATTTCTTTTGTTTTTTCTGACATTGTAATTTTGTTTTAAAAAAAAAGAGAATAAGACTATCTGTTGAGTTTATTTTGGAAGCTCATCGGCTGTCTTTGAAATTCTGCTATTTTCTCTTTTAATGTTGTTAATATTTTTTTGTTTATATATTTTCTGTGATTCGATACCAATAGTTGCGTTTCTGATTCAAAAGACAAACCTAAGGCTCTATCTACATAGTTACTAAATGATTTATCACTTTTTACAGAACCTTCTGCAATATTACTTGGTACAGACACAGAACATCTACTTAATTGAGAGGATAAGCCATAACGCTCGTGCTTTGGAAGTTCAGCTACAACATCAGAAAGGTCAAACGAAATTTCTAACCCTATTTGCCAAATTTTCAAATTTTTGTAGTTATGTCTTTTCTTAGAACTCATCTAAAATACAATTATCTTATCCTCAAAATCTACTTTCTTTAATTAAGGAATTCAAATATTCCTGCTGCTCCTTGTCCTGTACCTACACACATTGTTACCATTCCGTATTTGTTTTGCATATTTTGTTTACGCATTTCATCAAATAACTGTACTGATAATTTAGCTCCTGTACAACCTAAGGGGTGTCCTAAAGCAATAGCACCTCCATTAACATTTATAATATCACTATTTAATCCCAATTCACGAATTACCGCTAATGACTGAGAAGCAAATGCTTCGTTCAGTTCAATTAAGTCGATATCATTTTGCTTTAATCCTGCTTGTTTTAAGGCTTTCGGAATTGCTGCAACAGGACCTATTCCCATAATACGAGGAGGTACTCCTGCTGCTGCATAACTTGCCAAACGAGCTATAGGCTCAAGGTTTAATTCTTTTACCATATCTTCACTCATTACCATTACAAAAGCGGCACCATCACTGGTTTGCGAGGAATTTCCTGCTGTTACAGAACCATCAGCTGCAAATACTGGACGCAATCGTTGTAATCCTTCTATGTTAGAGCCTTTACGTGGTCCTTCATCTTTTGTTACAGTATATTTACGTGTAGCTCGTTTTCCTTTTGCATCAATATATGTTTCTTCAACATCTATCGGAGCTATTTGGTCTTGAAAACGATTTTCTTCTTGTGCTTTTAATGCTTTTAAATGTGAATTTAACGCAAATTCATCTTGGTCTTTACGAGAAACGTTATACTTTTGAGCAACCGCTTCGGCAGTATTTCCCATTCCCCAATAATAATCTGCGTGGTCATCGGCTACAATATTGTAATTTAATTCTGGCTTAAAACCTGTCATTGGTACAGAACTCATACTTTCTGATCCTCCGGCAATAATACATTCAGCCATTCCTGATTGAATTTTGGCTACCGCCATTGCAATTGTTTCTACTCCTGACGAACAGAAACGGTTTACAGTTACACCTGGTACATCTACCGTATTTAATCCGATTAAGGAAATAATACGAGCCATATTTAATCCTTGTGAACCTTCGGGCATTGCGTTACCTACAATTACATCATCAATACGTTTTACGTCAAATTCCGGTAGTTTATCCATCATATATTTGATGGTTTCCGCAGCCAATTCATCGGCTCTTTTAAATCTGAACACACCCTTTTTAGACTTTCCTACGGCGGTTCTATATCCTTTTACTATATATGCTGTTTTCATTTTTTAAAATAGATTTTAGTACTGAGTATTGAGTATTGAGACATACGATTTTGTATTATATTTTTTGTTGAAAAGCATAAATCATCTTTTGAATTTCAATACACAACTCAATAATAGGTTGTACTTTATCTTTACTAATTAGATTTAATTCCGTTACTAATATTAATTGCGTTTCAAGTTCGTATGCCGAACCATTTACAATATTTAAAAGATAGCCGAAGTCCTCTTGGGAATTTCTTCCGACACCTTCAGCTATGTTAGAGGGAATTGAAATAGCACTACTTTTTATTTGAGATGTTAGTCCGAATTTTTCATTCGAAGGTAATTCTAAAGCAAGTAAATACACCGCTTTAGTCAATTGAATTGACTTCTGCCATATTTTTAAATTTTCTACTTTACGCATTCCTCTCTATTTAATACTAATTTCTCAATGCTCACTACTCAACTCTTACTACTAATTACGTAACGGTCTTCCTTTTTTAAGCATATGTTGAATACGCTCTAACGTTTTACGTTCGGTACATAAACTCAAAAACGCTTCACGTTCAAGGTCTAATAAATACTGTTCAGAAACCTTTGTTGGTTCTGATAAATCTCCTCCTGCCATTACATATGCCAATTTGTTGGCAATCTTTTGGTCGTGTTCACTAATATATTTACTTGCATTCATAGAATCTGTTCCCACTAAGAACATTCCTAATGCTTGTTTTCCTAACGCCAATACATCTTTTCGTTTTGCAGGTTGTGAATATCCTGCTTCGGCTAATATTTTAGCATATTTTTTAGCTTCGGCTATTTGTCGGTCTTTATTTACAACGATTACGTCTTTACCTTTTTGCAACAAACCTAAATCAAAGGCTTCATAAGCAGAAGTAGATACTTTTGCCATACCTACGGTTAAGAAATACTCTTGTAGCACGTTTAATTGAACATCTCCTTTATGGAATTGGTCTGCGGCTCTTACAGCCATTTCTTTAGACCCTCCTCCTCCGGGGATAACACCAACACCAAACTCTACTAATCCCATATAGGTTTCGGCTGCGGCAACCACTTTATCTGCATGTAGTGATAATTCACAACCTCCACCAAGAGCCATTCCGTGAGGTGCTGCCACTACTGGAATAGATGAATAACGCATACGCATCATTGTGTTTTGGAATGTTTTTATAGCTAAGTTTAATTCGTCATATTCTTGCTCTACTGCCATCATAAATATCATACCGATATTTGCCCCTACCGAGAAGTTTGCTCCTTGATTTCCTACAACTAACCCCTCAAAATCCTTTTCGGCAAGGTCAACAGCTTTGTTTAATCCCATTAACACATCGCCTCCGATGGTATTCATTTTGGACTGGAACTCACAGTTTAAAATTCCATCACCCAAATCTTCAATAACAACGCCCGAATTTTTAAATACTTCGTTCGATTTACGGATATTATCTAAAATAATAAACGAATCTTGACCTGGCTTTTTGGTTTGTTTTTTAGACGGAATATCATAATAATATGTAGCTCCTTCCTTAACAGAATAAAAAGAGTCCGAACCATTAGCTAACATTTCAGTTACCCATTTTGCTGGTTCATTTCCTTCGGCTTTCATCATTTCTACACCTTTTGCTACTCCGATAGCGTCCCAAATTTCAAAAGGACCATTTTCCCAACCAAATCCAGCTTTCATACCATCATCAATTCTGTACAATTCGTCTGAAATTTCAGGAATACGATTTGATACATACTCGAACATTGCCGATAAATTTTTTCTGTAAAAGGCTCCTGCTTTATCTTTTCCTTTTACCAATACTTTAAAACGGTCAATTGGCTTATCAATCGTTTTTGTAAGTTCTAAAGTAGCAAACGATGCTCGTTTTTTAGAACGATATTCCATTGTCTCTAAATCAAGAGATAAAATTTCGCTTTTTCCGTCCGCTCCTTTTACTTTTTTATAAAATCCTTGTCCTTTTTTACTACCCAACCACTCATTTTTCATCATCGTGTCGATAAATTTAGGCAACTTAAAAGTGTCTCTTTTTTCGTCATTAGGGCAGTTTTCATAAATTCCGTTTGCCACGTGAACTAAGGTATCTAAACCAACGACATCTACGGTTCTAAAAGTTGCTGATTTTGGGCGACCTATTACTGGCCCTGTTAATTTATCAACTTCCTCAACCGTTAAACCTAATTCTTCTACTTGATGAAATAAAGATTGAATTCCAAAAGTTCCTATTCTGTTTCCAATAAATGCTGGTGTATCTTTTGCAAGTACAGCTGTTTTTCCTAAAAACTTATCACCATAATTCATTAAAAAATCGGTAACTTCTTGTTTACAATCAGGTCCCGGCACAACTTCAAATAATTTTAAGTAACGAGGAGGGTTAAAAAAGTGTGTTACCGCAAAATGCTTACGGAAATCCTCACTACGTCCTTCGTTCATAAACTTGATAGGAATACCAGAAGTGTTAGAAGAAACAATAGTACCTGGAGTACGATATTTTTCTATTTTTTCAAAAACGATTTTTTTAATATCTAATCGCTCTACTACTACTTCCATTACCCAATCTACATCTTTAATTTTATGCAAATCATCATCAATATTTCCCGTAGTAATTCTATCTGCAAACTTTTTGTTGTAGATAGGCGATGGCTTTGATTTTAATGATTTCATTAAGGCTTCGTTTACCAGTCGGTTTCGAACAGCCTTATCTTCCAATGTTAATCCTTTTGCTTTTTCCTTGTCGTTCAGTTCTCTTGGAACAATATCTAAGAGTAATACCTCAACGCCAATGTTTGCAAAATGACACGCAATACCGCTTCCCATAATTCCGGAACCGATAATCGCTACTTTTTTAATTCTTCTTTTGCTCATTGTGGATATTTAGTTGTTATTTATTTATACTACTTTTTTACTTATATTATCATAAATCGTTTTTTCGGTAACCAATTTATTAATTGTAGTAATTACCTTAAAAAAACTATCCAATTCTTGCTTAGACACACAATTCCTAATTTTATCATTAAATTGATATACATAGGTTTTTGATAATTCTCTTTTTTCTTTGCCGTCTTCCGTTAATTTAATAAGAACACCTCTTCCATCTTCTGGGTTTTTTTCTCTTACTATCAGTTTTTTTTCTTCCATCGACTTTAAAATACGTGAAAGACTTGTTGGTTCCATTCCCATTGAGGGACCCAATGCCGTTGATGGAGTTCCTTTATCTTTATCAACATTCAACAACACAAATGCCATAGACATTGTACTATCGTGTTTTGCCGCCTGTTCATTATACATCTTTGCTACCGATTGCCACGTAGCCCTTAATTGATGGTCTATTGATTTATCTTTATTCATCCTTTCGGTTTCAAAGATATAAAAATTTATTATGCACGCATAGTAAATTGAAAAAAAATTATGCGCGCATAGTAAATTTAACATTAATTTATGTTTTTTTAGTATTTTTAAAAAACCTATCCATTATTGTTAGTGTTAATTCCTCAAGTGTGATTTTTTTTTAACTTTAAAACAATTTTGATACGAAAATGATAATTTTATACGATTTACGATTGTATTTACTGTTAACAAATACCTTTAATAACAATGCTATAAAACCAAAAGTCAATAGCTAATATAACTTTTTTTAAAAACTAAAGTGCATAGTTTTAACTACACTTGAAGTCAACAAAATAGTGTTTTCGTTAGCTTGACAAACAACATTCATAAACGACAAATTTTTTGTTTTGGGCAAGTTCTTTAACTGTTTGAAAAAAAGATCTTAAATGTGTTTTGTAATTCAAATGTTTATTGGCAACTAACACAAATCGTCCGTTTTTACGTAAACATTTTTGTACTTTCTTAAACAATGTTAAAGAAACTTCAATATTATTTTCGTGTTCAAAATGAAAAGGAGGGTTGGAAACGACCAAATCAAAACTATTAATATCAAGCGAAGATAAATTATCATTACAAATAAATTGAGCTTTTTGATTTTCTATGTTTATTTTAGAGGATTCAACAGCTAAATTAAAATCATCTATTAAAGTTAGTTTTACTTGTGGATTTTGACGAGCTATTTCGTAAGCAATAATACCATTTCCCGAAGCAACATCTAAAACATTTAATTCGTTGGGTTTGGACTGAAAGTTTCGTAACAAAAACTGTGTGCCAATGTCTATTTTATCCGAAGAAAAAACACCATAGTACTGTTTTAATTGTTGATTTTTCCATTCAATAGTGTTGATGTATGTACGTAATGATTGTTTTTTAGGTTTTTTTAGCATTAGCAACCTTGCTTTTTTCCACGCTTTAGACTGTTCTACTTCTTCAAAATATGTTGTTGCTATTTTTAAAAAGGAAACGGAGAAATATTTCGTCATAAAACAACAAACGATTTCTGTTTTTTCAGACGAGGCTTTGTGTATTTGTCCCAAAAACAACTCAAACAATTCCAATGATTTGGGAATTTTTATCAATGCTAATTCTACGTTTTGTAAATTGTCTAAAGGGGTTTTAAAATTAATATTGTTCTCAAAATTATTTAATTGTAAATTATGAGTAATTGCTTTTTTTTGACTTGCATAAGTCCAAATGGTAATCGTTTTTTTTTCGTGTAACACACAGTTCCAAATACCAAACCTATCATTAAATAGATGTGCTTTTGTGATTTTTTTAGTTCTTATATAATCTAAAGCCAACAATTCAGCATTGCTCCACGCTCGTAGGGACGAGTCAGTAGTTTTGGGGTAGCGTTCTAATTTATACGTTTTGGAATTTATTTCTAATTGTGTTTTCAATATGGTGTTGTTTATTTGCCTCCTATTTTGCTAAAATATTATTTTTTAAACTTTTTTACATATCCCTTTACAGTACTGTTGCTAAGGACTAAAAAGGCAAAAGTATAGTAAATATTTATTTTTAGTAGCAGTTTCGACTATGAACATTTAGGGTTTTATGTCCTAACTTTTCGGCTTAACACCGAACTTTGATTTATGTTTATACTTTCGTTTTATCTCTTTAGTCCCCAATTGTTTATAGTCATATTAAGTTGGCAACCGTTTTTTAGAAGTCTAATTTAAAATGTTGAATTAATTAAATTTCAAAGAGTCAGAAATACTTTTATCTTTCTTCAAAGAATCAATCTTTTTTTGATTTAAAATTAAAGTACGTGGTTTGGATAACTCCAATTCCTTTTGTTTTTTAGTTATCCTTTCTGATTCTGTTAAACGCCCTATAAGTATTATATATACTGTATAAACCTACGAATATAGCTAATCCAAAAATCTACTAAAATGTTTTAATTTTCATTCTAGAAAGTCTAACATCATTTATTTCTTTTTTTAAGAATTTCGGAATGTTTTATTCTATCACTAATATCTTTATTAATTTTATTAAACCCTTGTTGTCTTTGGAATCGTAGAGTTTTAGAATTAACTCTTGCTAACTTGTGGTCTTCTTCAAAACCACATTCACAAACTTTAGAGTCTATAAATTATTTACCAAACTTTATTTTTGCTTGTGATATTGAGTCTTTTATTTTAATTTCTTTTTCTACAGCTTTTAGTTCCAAATCTAATTGATTTTTAATTTCTCTAATCATTTCGTTATATTCTTCCACTCTTGAGGTGTAGTATGTGTTACTGTTTTCAAATCTTGTAGTATCTATTTTGTATTTCTCGTATATTAAAGGCATATAGTCCTCCTCTTTATCTCGCTGTATGCTCACAATATACTGAGTTGAAGAAGCGATATACATATCTTTTAGTAACGCCTTCATTGTGTCCTTTGGGATTAAGTTTTTAGGTTTTTTGTAGATAGTATTACTCGTACAAGACACGAATATTAATAGTAAAAATAATATTATTTTTTTCATTATCGGTTAAATAACAGTCGTTTTCCTTTTGTTGTTTCGTTAAAAACGCCTTCGTTATACATTAATGTTCCGTTTACAAAAGTATGTGTAATTTTCGATGAAAACCTCACTCCTTCAAAGGGCGACCACCCACATTTGTATAAAATATTTTCTTTTGACACAGTCCAAGGCTTATTAGGGGCTATTAATACCAAATCGGCAAAAAAACCTTCTTTTACAAAACCTCGTTTTTCTATTTTAAAGATTTTTGCTGGGTTATGACACATTTTTTCAACTGCTTTTTCAATACTTATCACCCCTTCGTTTATTTTTTCAAATACCGCAGTAACGGCGTGTTGAACAAGAGGACCCCCACTAGGAGCTTTGGTATAAACATTTGATTTTTCGTCTAATGTGTGCGGTGCGTGGTCGGTAGCAATAACATCAATCTTATCATCTAATAAAGCCTTCCACAAGCCCTTTTTATCCTTAGTTGTTTTTACGGCGGGATTCCACTTAATATGTGTTCCTTTTTCGGCGTAATCCTCATCTGTAAACCATAAATGATGCACACAAACCTCAGCGGTAATTTGTTTTTCTTCTAAAGGAATATCATTTTGGAATAAATGTGTTTCTTTTTCTGTTGATAAATGAAAAATATGCAATCTTGCACCCGTTTTTTTTGCTAACTTTACTGCTTTTGATGACGATAAATAACACGCTTCTTCGCTTCTGATAATTGGGTGGTATTTTATAGGAATATCATCTCCGTATTTCTCTTTAAAAGTAGCCGTATTTTTTCGTATGGTTTGTTCGTCCTCACAATGCACAGCAATTAGCATATTGGTAGCTGTAAATATTTTTTCCAAAACATTTTCATTATCCACCAACATATTTCCTGTTGAAGACCCTAAAAAAAGTTTTATCGCTGCTACGTTTTTGGGGTCTGTTTTTAGTAGTTCTTCTAAATTATCATTTGTTCCACCAAACATAAACGAGTAATTTGCATACGATTTTTTTGCGGCAATATTAAATTTTTCCTCTAACAGCTTTTGGCTTGTTGCCTGTGGAACTGTATTAGGCATTTCTATAAAGGAAGTAATACCCCCCGCAACAGCAGCTTTGCTTTCAGAAGCAATATCTGCTTTATGTGTTAAGCCAGGTTCTCTAAAATGAACTTGGTCATCAATCATTCCAGGAATTAAATATTTTCCAGAGGCATTTATAACCTCAACATTTTCGTTCGGCTGTATCGTAGTTGCTATTTTTGAAATATATTCATTTTCAATCAGAACATCTGAGGTAAAAACAACCCCTTCATCAACAATTTTAGCATTTTTAATTAAATAGGCTTTTGACATTTTGTTTGATTTTTTCATCAATTATCAAAGATACCATATAAAATAATAACAACCCTGCTTTTTCCTAAAAAATAGTTATGAGAAGACAATACAGAATTAAAAATATTTCTTCTGACGATGTTTTTATACCATTTTAATCTCATTTTACTCAAACAAAACGCTTTTTTTACCTTTCTATTTTAAGATAAACCTCTATTGATTAGAAATCCATAGTTTTATTTGTAGCCTTTCAGCCTGCATCGTTATGCTATTTTGCCAATTGAATTTACTGGAATAAAACCCCTTTCTATTTGACAGTAAATTCAAATGGAAAATAGCATTATATGATTTATGATTAAAAAATTCGCATAAATTAATTGAATTATTTTTTATTCAGATGAAATAGAAAATATGAGCATAGCCGTAGCTCATAGTTCTATTTTATATTGAAATATGGGCGAAAAAGAAATGATTAATATGCGAAGTTTTTAGTTGTAAATCGTATTAGATAACAATAAGAATTAGTATTCGTAAAAATTTCCAAAAAAAATCAGGACAAGTCGTGAAATTCGTGTCCAAAAAATTTATAAAAACTAAAGTAACTGCAATAAATTAGAGGGTTTTAACTTTTAACTAGATAATTAAAAAATCGCCTTAGTTACTCATTATACCTCATTTTTCTTTTTCATATAAAAAAATTTATCATTTTATTTTTTGAGTAAATTAAAACTTAAAATAGTATTAATTCTAAAATTTCGGACAACTATGATTATTTTGTAGGATATTATTCGTCTTTTGATGCTTTTACTTTGTAACTTTGTGGTTCTAACAAATTTATTACCTATGAATATATCCGTAGAATTAACTTTAAGTCCTCTTCAAGATGGTTTTGAAAAGCCAATACAGGAATTTATCAAAAAATTGCGAAAATCAGGACTTACCATATTGGAAAATCCGTTAAGCACACAAGTATATGGGGAGTATGATGCCGTAATGAGTATCCTAACTTCCGAAATAAAAAACACCTTTACGGTGATAGATAAAGGATTGTTATACATAAAAATCGTAAAATCTGACAGAAGTGAATATAAACCAAATTTTTAATTTCTTTTTTGACCAATATTTTAATTATTCTACGCTAAACATTTCTTTAGAAATTATTGCGGTTATTTTTGGATTTTTATCTGTTTGGTTTTCTAAAAGAAATAATATTTTAGTGTTTCCAACAGGAATTATCAGCACACTAATTTTTGTCTATTTGCTTTATAAATGGGAATTATTAGGGGATATGATGATTAATGCATACTACTTTATAATGAGTGTTTACGGTTGGTTTATTTGGACTCGAAAAGTTGATGAAACTCACGTTACCCCTATTTCCGAAACAACTAAAACAGAAAAAAAACAAAGTTTCTTTATTTTTATAGGAACATTAGGATTTGTATATGCTGTATATAATTTATTTGACAAGTGGACTTCGTGGACAGCGTATGTTGATACCGTTACTACCGCTATTTTTTTCGTAGGAATGTGGTTGATGGCAAAACGAAAAATTGAAAATTGGATTTATTGGATTGTTGGAGATATTATTTCTGCTCCGCTTTATTTTTATAAAGGACTAACCTTTACGAGTTTTCAATATTTACTATTTACTTTTATTGCTATTTCAGGATATTTAGAATGGAAAAAATACCTCAACAACGAAAAAACAGTCTTATAAAAGTTGTTTTATTTGGCCCTGAAAGTACTGGTAAAACAACGCTTTCACAGCAATTGGCAACACATTATAAAACAACTTGGGTTCCCGAATTTTCCCGTGAGTATTTACAAAAAAAATGGGACAAAGAACATAAAATATGCGAGCCTAAAGACATTATCCCTATTGCTGTTGGTCAAATGAATTTAGAAAATGAAAAAAGCAAACAAGCAAATAAATTATTAATTTGTGATACAAATTTACTAGAAACAAAAGTATATTCCGAAGTGTATTACAACGGATTTGTACCTGAAAAAATAAAAGAGGCAGTACAGCAAAACCATTACGATATTTATCTATTAACGTATGTTGATACTCCTTGGACTCCCGATGATTTGCGAGATAAACCCAACGAGCGAGAAGAAATGTTTAATGCCTTTGAAAAAACATTAATAGACAATCATAAAAATTATGTAATATTAAAAGGAAACAAAAAAAAACGATTTAAAAAAGCTACCGAGATTATTGACGCTATGTGCATGAGATTTAAGGTTAGTTTGCAAAGTTGAAGGTTTAAACGTTTTTTCAAAACTAAAAATGTTCGACTTTTGATTTTCGATTTCAATACACTGAGCAATTTTTAAGAGGTAATTATTTATGAAAGATATCAGTTTTAAAAAACTTAATACGCTGGCAATTCCAGCTATTATTGCTGGAGTTACAGAGCCTTTGCTCTCGACAACCGATTTGGCAATTGTAGGGAATATAGATAAAAACGCTACAGAAAGCATTGCAGCTATTGGTATTGTAGGAACTTTTTTATCAATGCTTATTTGGGTATTTGGGCAAACAAGAAGTGGTATTTCGTCAATTATCGCTCAATATTTGGGTGCCGATAAGCTAAAAGAAATTGATAATTTACCTGTACAGGCAATCGTCATTATATTAGCAACAAGTTTTATTATTTTAGGACTTACATTTCCTTTTGCTAAAGAAATTTTTGAGTTTTATAATGCTAAAGGAGTTATCTTAAATCTTTCGGTAGATTATTATAAAATTCGGGTGTTAGGCTTTCCTTTTACACTTTTTACCATTGCTGTTTTTGGTGTATTTCGAGGGCTTCAAAACACTATTTACCCAATGGTTATAGCCATTTTAGGTACGATTGTTAATATTGTTTTAGATGTTGTTTTTGTATATGGAATAGATGGTTTTTTAGCTCCAATGCATTTAAAAGGGGCTGCTTATGCAAGTGTAATAGCACAAATTTGTATGGCAGTACACGCCGCATATCTTTTATATGTAAAAACCACAATATCTGTACGTTTTAAAATGCCTTTTAATAAAGAAATTCCTCGTTTTATAGGAATGGTTTTAAACTTATTTGTCCGTGCCATTGCCTTAAACACAGCCTTGTATTTTGCCACTTCGTATGCTACTTCCTACGGAAAAGAACATATTGCTGCATACACAATAGGTATTAATCTTTGGCTAATGGGTGCTTTTATGATTGATGGTTATTCCTCTGCAGGTTCTATAATATCTGGGAAATTGTTAGGAGCAAAGGATTATAAAACGCTCTTAGTTTTAGGAAATAAATTAATTTTATATGGAATTACCTTTGGCGTATTGTTATCCTTAGTCGGTTTTATGTTTTATTACCCTATTGGCAAAGTGTTTACCCAAGAAAAAAGTGTTTTAAAAGAATTTTACAATATTTTTTGGATTATCCTGTTAATGCAACCTGTATGCTCTCTCGCTTTTATTTTTGACGGAGTTTTTAAAGGGTTGGGAAAAACAAAATTTTTACGAAACGTTTTGCTTCTTTCCACAGGATTGGTTTTTATACCTACCCTCTTAATTTTTGATATGCTTAACTATAAGTTATATGCCGTTTGGATAGCGTTTTATTTATGGGTAATTGCCCGAGGAGTACCATTATTTTTAAAATTCAGACAGTTATTTACCAACAAAGAAAATGGTTAATTTTTATTGAAAAAGGAAACACCTATACGAAATGAAAAAACAAGAATTACGAAAAATATATAAACAAAAAAGAAAAGAACTTTCTGAAAAACAAAAGAATACGTTTCAAAATGATGTTAATAAACAGGTGTTTGCATTGGATTATGCCACTATAAACACAGTGCATATTTTTTTAACTATAAAACGCCATAATGAGTTTAATACAAAGCCCATTATTGATTTTTTTAGAGACCAACAAAAAACCATCATTATCAGTAAAAGTAATTTTGAAACCAATATTTTAGAGCATTTTATTTATGATAAAAGCACCGTTATCAAAACTAATGCTTGGGGAATACCTGAACCTATAAACGGAGAAAAAGTAGATGCCCAAAAAATAGATTTGGTTTTTGTTCCTTTGTTAATTTCTGATGAAAAAAATTATAGAGTAGGATATGGAAAAGGCTTTTATGACCGTTTTTTAGAATCTTGTAACCCATCTGTAAAAACCATTGGGTTGAATTTCTTTCAGCCAATAGCAAAAATAGAAGATGTAAACAAATTTGATATTGCTTTGGATACTGTGATTTTTCCTGTGTAGTGTCAGCAAGAAAACTATCAAATTTTATAAAAATGCACAAACAGTTTGAAAATACATAAACATATTGTAACTTGGTTTTTTTGAATAAAAATATACCATTATGAAATTAGATGTATTTCAATCTCCTGATTATTACAACATAGACGACCTATTGACTGATGAGCATAAAACCATTAGGAATGCTGTTAGAAATTGGGTTAAAAAAAATGTATCTCCCATTATTGAAGATTATTCTCAACGTTCTATGTTTCCAAAAGAATTGGTTAGTAGTTTAGCCTCCATAGGTGCTTTTGGGTCATACATTCCGTTAGAATACGGCGGAGCAGGATTAGACCAAATTTCGTATGGATTAATTATGCAGGAAATAGAACGTGGCGACAGTGGTATTCGTTCAGTTGCATCGGTGCAAACTTCACTGGTTATGTATCCCATTTTCGCTTATGGAACAGAGGAACAACGAAAAAAATACTTGCCCAAATTAGCAAAAGGAGAAATGATAGGTAGTTTTGGTTTAACAGAGCCTAACCACGGAAGTAATCCCGGAGGAATGGAAACCAACTTCAAAGATATGGGAGATTATTATCTGCTAAACGGTGCAAAAATGTGGATTACCAATGCTCCTATTTGTGATGTTGCTGTTGTTTGGGCAAAAAATGAAAGCGGACGTGTAGAGGGCTTGTTGATAGAACGTGGTATGGAAGGGTTTTCTACACCCAAAACAAATAATAAATGGTCATTAAGAGCCTCTATAACAGGAGAGTTAATTTTTGACAATGTTAAAATTCCTAAGAAAAACAAATTACCAAAAAAATCAGGTCTTTCAGCTCCTTTGCTTTGCTTAGACCACGCACGCTATGGAATTGCTTGGGGCGTAGTGGGTGCTGCAATGGATTGTTATAATACTGCTTTATGTTATGCTAAAGAGCGTACACAATTTGGTAAACCTATTGCTCAATTTCAACTACAACAAAAAAAATTAGCAGAAATGATTACCGAAATAACCAAAGCACAATTATTGGTTTGGCGTTTAGGAGTAATGAAAAATAAAAACAAAGCTTCTTCCTCTCAAATTTCTATGGCAAAACGAAATAATGTAGCTATGGCGATACATATTGCTCGTGAGTCTAGGCAAATTTTAGGTGCTATGGGGATTTCGGGAGAATTTCCCATTATGAGGCATATGATGAATTTAGAAAGCGTTATTACTTATGAAGGAACACACGACGTACATTTATTAATTACAGGTATGGATATTACCGGACTTAATGCCTTTAAGTAGTTTTCTTACTGACACTAATAATTTTAAGTATTTGTCATTGGTTAATTTTTTATTTTTTACAAAAAAACAATCTCAAAAATTTCCCAAATAACTAAATAATTGTGTAGCTTTGCTTTGTCGTCTAAACTAAAAATAACTGCACAAATATTGTATAAACTTACATAACCTTGAAAAAATAACAATATGCACGTAGCAATTGCTGGAAATATCGGTGCTGGAAAAACCACATTAACTAAGTTATTAGCCAATCATTACAAATGGAAACCTCATTTTGAATCCGTTGATGATAATCCGTACTTAGATGATTTTTATACCGAAATGGAGCGTTGGGCTTTTAACCTACAAGTGTACTTTTTAAATACACGCTTTCGACAAATAATGGAATTAAAAAAAACAGGCGAAAACATTATTCAAGATAGAACCATTTATGAAGATGCAAATATCTTTGCCCCCAATTTATATGCAATGGGGCTAATGACTAACCGTGATTTTAATAATTATACATCGTTATTTGAGTTGATGGAAAATTTAGTAAGCCCACCCGATTTATTAATCTATTTAAGAGCCAATATTTCTACCTTAGTAGCACAAATCCACAAGCGTGGGCGAGATTATGAAAGCTCTATCAGTATTGATTATTTAAGCCGATTGAACGAACGATATGAAGCGTGGGCCTCAACATACAAAAAAGGAAAATTATTAATTATTGATGTTGATAATTTAGACTTTGTAGGGAATAAGGAAGATTTAGGCGTTATTGTTGATAAAATTGATGCTCAATTACACGGACTATTTTGAGTATTATACGATTTACAACTAAAAACTTCGCATATTAATCGTTTCTTTTTCCCCCATATGAAATAGAAAATAATTCCATACTTTCCTAAACGTTTTTAAATTACCTAAAAAAAAAAGGATATTTTATCCTCAAAATAATTAGTGCCTGCAAGAAAACTCTAAAAACCCTTAAAACAAAGGGTCTTGAGCAAAAAACAAATTTGAATATATTTTTACATATTTTTTATTTTTGCTTTCAAGTCATTGTCCAACAACGAAATATATATTTGTGTGAATTTGCTCTAAATATTTTGTTCAGAAAACGAAGAAGATTCGATTTGATTTTTACGTTTAAACCCTTATCAATACCATTTTTACTTTCAATTTACTCAAACTTAAAATGGTATTACTTCGATTTTTTCTTAAAAAAGCCACCTAAAATATTACCTGCTTTCTTTTTTATATCAGTTTTAGTACTGTCTTTTTCTTTTTTTTCACCTCCTAAAAGTCCGCCCAAAGCATTTCCTATCAGCTTATTTTTTTGTTGTTCTATAAGTTTTGATGTTAGGCTCGAAACAGCCGAAGACATATCTGTAGAAACAGACGGATTATCAAAGTTACCAGTTAAATTGGCAGTAATAGGAACTTTTGTGTTTTGGCTTTTTGCATCTAATTTTGATAATAAACTACTTACTTCACTACCCAAGTATTTAGCAGGAACATCAAACGTTACATTGTAATTAATATTTTGGTCAAAACTGTGGCTTCCGCCAATATTAATATCAATATCTTTATAATTGATTTTAAAAGGTTTTACGTGTACTTTACCGTCTTTAAAATCTAATTGAGTTTTTACATCTTTTAAATTTAAGTTTTTCAAATCAACAAAACTCAATTTGTTGCTTAACAAATTCATTGCCTTGGATTTGCTTGGGTCTATTTTTTGGTTTAACATTTGAGCAAAAGCATCGCCCTTGATTGAGTTTAAATTAGGTGTAAAATCGTTTTTTAAATCACCTTTTACATTAAGGCTTGTGTTTAATTTTCCTTGAATTACATTGGCAATAGGAGCTAATTTATCAAGCATTGCTAATTTTTCAAACGATTTAGAAATATTAAAAGATTTTATATCCATTTTCAAATCGAATGAAGGTGTTTTTTTCTGTGTGTTTACTGCCCCGTTTAAGGCTATATTGCCATCAAACATAGCTGCATTTACATCTTTTAAAATCGCCTTTTTGTCTTTTAAAATCAAAACTCCAGTTACATTTTTAAGTTCCAAATTATCATAATAAGCTGTTTTTACATTGACTTTTGTAACGATATTTAAAAACGCAGGAATTTTTAACGATTCAGAAGAAGTAGGCGTTTCTGTTTTGTCAGATTTTTCTTTTTTCACTTCTTTTTTATCGGTATCAGCCTCCATAAAATCACTAACTCTAAAGGTGTCAGAGTTTACGGCAAAATTACCTTTTAGCTCCTTGTTTGATAATAAAAAACCTAATAAATTATCAATTGTACCAGACGCTTTTAAGTCGGTAGTGCCTGTCTTTGCATCAAAATTGGTTAATGATATTTTTGTAGGTTTAAAATCAACCTCCGCATTTTTAATCGTAATAGGGTTTACAATATCTTTTGATGAATATACAAAATCATTAACACTAAGTTTTCCGTTATTTTTAATTCGCTGATAAATATTTTTTTGTACGGCATTTACATCAAACTTAGTTGTCAAATCCGCTGTGATAATACCGCTTAACTGGTTTTTCATTTCAATAGGATATACCTTGTCAATATGTGCTAAATTTAATTTTCCTTTTGCCGTTGCATTGACCAAAGGATTTGTGGTTAGCTGTTGTATCTTAGCGACTGCTTTAAAAGTATTATCATCAATTTTAAACGATATATTATTTATATCTACATACGTGTTTTCAATGAGTCCTGTAGTATTTTTAATCGTTGTATTGATGTGGATATTGCTTACACTTTTTGGTAAATCAGGATATTTAAAGGAGGCGTTATTTGAGGAAATAGCAATATTTATCTTAGGTATGTGCTTGTTATCTGCAATTCCTTTTATCGCTCCGTTTATGTCAAAATTCCCTGAAGTTTTTACATCTGTAATGTTTTTAGCATACATTTTTGGTACTAATCCTAAAAAGTTTTTAAAATCTGAAGAAGGTGTTTTAAAGGTTAAATCTATTTCTTGACTGTCTTTTTTAGCAATTACAAAACCTTGAAAAATTAGTGGTAATTGGTTAATATGTGCTTCGTTTTTTAAGAAAGAAAACTTATTATTTACCAAATCTAAATCTAACAAAGCTTTCAAATCCAGATGTAGATTGTCAGCATAGGCTTTTTTATCCATTTCAAAAAACACGGTTGATGCTGTTTGCGTGTCTAACTCAGTACGGTCGGCAGAGAAATCACCTTTACCAGAATGATTAAAGTTGCTTAAGCGAACAGTCATTTTACCTTTTTCATCAATGTAATTTATATCAGAATTAGTAATGGCGTATGATTTTACAGATACTATTTTTGTGCTTTTTTCTTCTGAAGATTTTTCTTCCGTAGGTGTTTCGCTTGATGATTTTTTGGCAATATCATAATTTACTTGACCTTTTTTATTGGTTATTACATTTACTTTTGCTTCATCAATTTCAAAAGAATTAATGGCTATTTTATCACCAAAAACACTTGTTAAGGACAATTTTAAATTCAACTCTTTTCCGTAAAAAAGTGTATCGCCCTCAAAGGGTTTTTTGTTGATAACTGAAATATCTTTTAACTTTACAGATGCATTCGGAAAATTTCGAATAAAACTCAAATCTAAATCGGCAAATACTACTTTGGCATTTACATTCTCGTTGATTTTTTCTTTTAAAACGGTTTCTATTTTGTCTTGAAATAAAACAGGAAGTAGCAACAAGGCAAGTATAATAATAACAACACTTCCTACAATTATTTTTAAGGCTTTTTTCATAAGTTACTGATTTTAACACAAAGGTACATAATGTTTACATAAAAATTATAATTTATTTGATGTAATTTTGCATTTTTAAAAAAATAACAGATTGATTTTAAAGCAACAATATTCACAATTTATAAAAGACCAAGCTATACGTTTGGGTTTTTCATCTTGTGGTATTGCCAAAGCTACGTTTTTAGAAGAAGAAGCCCCAAAATTAGAAACGTGGTTGCGTAGTGATTTTCACGGAAAAATGGGATATATGGAAAATCATTTTGACAAACGCCTTGACCCAACACTACTCGTTGAGGGTGCAAAGTCAGTTATTTCATTGAGTTATAATTATTTTCCATCTGAAGTTCAAAAAGGTAATACCTATAAAATTGCAAAATATGCTTATGGAGAAGATTATCACCACGTAGTAAAAGACAAATTGTTTCAATTGCTTGAAATAATGCGAGATGAAATAGGCGAAATAAACGGACGATGCTTTGTTGATTCGGCACCAGTAATGGAACGTGCTTGGGCAGAGCGAGCCGGTTTGGGTTGGCAGGGCAAAAACACCTTGCTTATTCAAAAAAAGAAAGGCTCTTTTTTCTTTTTGGCAGAATTAATTATTGATTTAGATTTAGAGTACGACCACCCTTTTACTACCGATCATTGTGGCAACTGTACAAAATGTATAGACGCTTGTCCTACACAAGCTATTTTGCCAAACAGTACTATTGATGCTAAAAAATGTATTTCGTATTTAACCATTGAACTGCGTGATAATATCCCTACGGAATTTAAAGATAAAATGCAGGATTGGATGTTTGGTTGTGATATTTGTCAAGATGTATGTCCTTGGAACAGAGCCTCAAAGCCTAATACAGAAACGTTATTTCAACCTAAGGAGAATATGTTAGAAATTACCAAACAGGATTGGGAGGAATTAACAGAAGAAACCTTTAAAAAGGTGTTTAAAAAATCCGCTGTAAAAAGGACTAAATACAGCGGATTAATTCGTAATGTTAAACTATTGAGTAAGGTTTAGTTTTCGTAATCTGTATAGAAAAACCAATCCATTGTTTTTTTAAACGAGGAGAAAAAACCTTTTTTAGCTTCTTTTTGTTTTTCTGCGTGAAACAAATCAATAACAAATTCATCATAGGATTTTCCTACCTCTTCTTTCAAGAAATTAACAAAATATGCAGCACTTGCTTCAGCACCCTTTTCTTTCTCGATGTCTAATAATAGTTTGTAAATAGGTTCTACTTTTTCTACCACTCCCTTTGGAACGGATTTTCTTTTTGCTGTATATCCTATAAGGTTTCCCTTTTTATCCTTATCAATAGTAAAGTCAGTAATTACCCAGTAATACCGTCCAGTTTTTGTTAGGTTTTTTACAATAGCGTGATAATTTTTCCCTTGATTTAGAGCGTCCCAAAGAGCTTTAAAAGCAACCTTAGGCATATCGGGATGTCTAATGATGTTGTGAGGCTCACCTATTAACTCAAGTTTTGAGTACTCGCAAGTATTAGAAAATACATTGTTAGCGTATGTAATCGTACCGTGAACATCAGTTTTACTAACAATTGTTTTCTTTTTTTCCCATTTTACCTCTTCATCTATGATCACTTTAGGTCTTAGCTTTAGAGTTCGTTCTGTCATTTTAGAATCTATAGTCATAAAGTATGTGTTTAGTCAGTATATTTTTTCCCCAAAAAATATAATGTAGTTTATAT
>FUHQ01000004.1_pt1 | contig 25197 bp, 40 predicted proteins | sample 1003131 | NCBI WGS metagenome assembly FUHQ01 (sample SAMEA4075884, study PRJEB14783) | cnidarian metagenome | reverse complement strand
CCTTGGGTTTGGTTTGTTCAAATTCCCCTATTATTGTTTTATGCTCTATTACTTTCTATTGGTCCCTGGCGTGAGGTTTTACCTTTTGTATTTGTAATCAATTCACTGATTTATGTTATTATTCACAATTTTTATAAAGCAATAGAACAACATCAATCTATTACAAAGTAGCACCGTTTTCTTTTCTACGAATATCCTCTAACTGTGCGTATTTTTCGCCCCATTCTTCGTCTGTTAAATCTTGTGGATTGATACCCAAATAATACTGCATTTGAGTATCAATATAGCTTATAGGGTTGGACTCCATCGAACCGTTGGAATCCTCTATAACTTTTTTATTTCAGCCGATTTAACCTCCATTATTTGTTCTAATTGTGCAGAAGCCCCAAAGAAATACGCATCGTTTGTTCTAAAACTTTCATCGCCACCAATAAAACATTGGTTTAAAATTACTTCTGCATAGGCCAATGGGTTTGTTTGCATTTTTGTCATTGCTAAACTTACCGTCTTTCTATTAGGTTTTTTTATATACGTTTCTTTTCCGTCATCAAAACCGATACAATAAATATCTCCATATTTCTTTTTCCATTCTTGGATTTGTTCCTTTGTTATTTTCATTTTTAAAATGATTTTAAATTTTGTTTAAATTTTATTATTTGTTATTATTCAAGGCTATGATTGGCGTTTTGCGTTTATAAAAATAATTGGTAGTTCTACAATCATATTTTTATCGCCTTGTTTCATTCCTTTTTTTACTTCGGTAAATTCAGCACTTTTTAAGATGTCTGTTACTATTTGGCCGCCATCGTGAGGAACATATGCTATTACAATATCAAAAGACATATTTAAAATATCTTTGTTTTTAGCATCTCTTGTCATTGCCTCCAGTTCTGATTGCCAAATGCTTATTTTACCTTCATAACTTCGATTGCCCCCAACAATATTATGCGGTTTGCAACCACGCCCATACAATGGCTCCTTTTCCATTTTTTCGGTATATTCTACTTCGGTAATACCCTCTAAAATTCGACCTCCAAACACAATGCTTATATCACACCATGAATATTGTTTACTACTAAATGTTGTCATCCTTGCTATTCGTTTTTAGCTTCGTAGCTTTTAGCCGTTGGCTGTTAGCTGTTAGCTGTTAATTTTTTATTTAATTAATCTTTGTTGTAAAACCTATGTTTGCCTCTATCATTTCGGCATATCCTACGGGTAAAAGTTTAATACCTACAACCACTTTTCCAAGCTGTAAAACATTTTGTTTTGGATCTATTGTTACACTTATAGCCGATAATTCGCCTTTTTGTACCATTAATTTTTCTAAGTTACTTTCTAACTTTGTCTGCCAACTTTTTATAATTGCGGGGTGTATGCTTCCGTCCTCGCTTAGCAATACTTCGTCACTTAATTCGGCAACCAAAACATCGTAAGAAATTAACATTGCTTTATCCATTACAAAACCGTTGCTTAACGTTTTAAAATCATCTGTTGAGCGTGTTAATGTTTTGTCGCCACTAAAATAATAGCCACTACGCCCTGCAAAAGTTCTAAAAAAGATATATCCTTTGTCATCAATAGCGTCCCATAGGTCTGCCTTGCCGTCAATAGTTGTTCCATCTGTAAAGTACGCCACCAGGGGCAACACTCTGCCGTCTTTTACTCGGTGTATTTTTCGTTGCACGGGTATTGCCGTAGTTCTACCTAAAAGCAAGCCAATGGCTCCGTGTTTTTCTTCCGTTTCACTACCTAAAAGGCAGGATACTTTGTTTAAGTCGGTTTCGGTATAGTCTTTTAAATCGGCAACTTTACCATTCCACGCATTTCCAGAAACCACTACACGAAAGGGCATATACTTTTTTTCAAAATGTGCCGCCAACTGTTGCCCTTGAACAACTGCTGTTTGTACATCTTTGTCTAACCCATTAGCAATTACTTCATTACCCTTTAACGCTTTTGCCACCCCTAAAACACGAATTTTACCTTTAGCATTACTGATAAGTTGGGGGGCATACTTGCCTGTTTTTTCAAGCATTTTAGTCATTGTAACAGTACCGCCCACGAGCATAACCCACAAAACAGTTCCGCTACCTGCTAAGTCGTAAAATGATTTTACTTGCTTGTACGCAAACGGATTTTCGGTTTGCGAAATTCCTAAACTTTCAGCTTCTTTAAGTGAAAATATTTGATACGATTTACCCAGCTCTAATTTTCCAGCAACGGCCTCACCCGTACATATAAGCCCCGCTACTTTGTTGCCAACATCGGCTAAGCCGCCCAAGCCCTCTTTAGCTATATTAAATATTACTTTTGGTAGTGCCATTATTTTTCGATTTCGTCTATTCTATTAATAATTAAGTTTATAACCTCCGTACGATTTGCCCCACTTTCCTCTTGGTCAAGTAATGCGTTTAAAAAACCAACATCTGCCGTTTTTTTAATTTCGGTTGTTATGTATTTTAAATCGCCGTGTAAAATATCAAAAGGCTTATTTTCCTTTTTAGGTTCTTGCTCAAACCCCTTAACCTCTTTATTTGTTAAAGCGTTAGCGTGTGCTTTTGCGTTGTCTTTTCTAAAAAACAAAAAGCCGTCTGTCGTTGCAAATACTTGCGGAACCGTTGGGTGTTCCGCTAAGTATTTTTGTGCTTTTTCGTTAATTTTCATAACTTTAAAGAATTGCCCCAAAGTATTTAGGAGTGTTTGCTCTAATTGCCCCTACTAATGCTCTTTGAGCAAAAGACAAGGTATCTGCTTGAATACCGCTATCTCTCAAATTAGCGTACAATTCTACATCGCCAAAGCATCTAAAGGCTTCGTCTTTTACCCAAACAAAAGACGCTCTTTTGTCCGTACTATCCTTAACCGTTCCAAATGGTTTTTTTGCACCAACTTTGGTATATAAAGGATTTTGGCTGTATTGAAAAACTTTGATGCCATACATCTGTTTTTCATTCATAATATCCTTGTATAACTTTTTATCCTCTTTACGGATACGTGCCATATGCTCTGGTGTAAAACAAATATTAACACCGCTTAAAATGTCGTGCGTTTCTAAAAATGCTTTGATGTCAATAATTCCGTCAATTACAGAATCGTTAGTACCAAGGTTTAAAACCTTATTAAAGGCATCGTCTTGCTGTGGCGACCAAGCCCAAGCGGCTCGTTTACCTAAATTTTTAGCGAGTGAAGTTCTATGTCTTTTAATGATAGAGCTTCGTCTGTCGTATTGCAATTCAATTTCTTGCAATTGTCGGTGCCTTGTTTGGTCTGTTGAGTAGGTTTTTAGTACTACTTCATTAGGTATATCCGTAATATCCGCAATTGGTAGCGGGTTTTCGTTTCCGTCAAAATAGTTTTCGTGAACGCTTGGCTCAATTCCCGCTTCTGCAAGATGTAGCTTGTTGTGTTCTACATATTGCGACATATCTGTACTTTGTGCCACAAAGCTGTGACTTGGCACTGGGTTTTCCTTAATTCCTGCAACCCATACTTCTGTTTGTAATCCTGGCATTTTTTTTGTTTTTTTAGGTTATAATTAATCTTCCTTGTGTCTTACGCCCTTAGCATAATCTTTTGCCAATCGTGCGTACTCGTCTGGTTGATTTGTTCTGATTTCTCTTAACTTTTCAGGGTCCTTTTTCTGTAAGTAGTCAAATGACAATACAATTCCCTTTTTACCCGATTTGTTTAAGGTAATTGTCTTGATAGTTTCAGTTTTACCGTTCAAATCGTTTTCTTTTTCTTTGTCCGCAATCAATTTAGAAAGTGTTACCTTTTGATTGTCAAAGTCTGTTACAAAAGCGTTTAGCTGACTTGCTTTTAAAACTTCAGGAATTAACCCTAATTCAATAGCTTTATCAACTAATGTAGTCGCTTCTGCCGTTTCTGTGTCCTTTAGTTTTTTTTCTAATGCGGCTACTCGTTGTTCCGCCTTATCTTTGGCCAACTTCATCTCTTGCACTTTTTTTAGTACAAGCGTTTCGTTTGTGTCCTCGCTCAACCCAAGAGCAAGGGCAATAGTTTTAATATTCATATTTTCTGATTTTATGCGATTCAGTTTTATTTGTTTGTTGTTTCTATTCAGCTTTAGGGCGTTATCGTTTGCCCCTATATCTACAATAGATAGTTCGTACAGTTTCGATTTTGTTACCGTTTCAAAAATTTGCCCTTTTAAAACATCTTTTTTATCTGATGACGTTGCAATAATATTGGCACCGATTGAGGACATTTTTATAAATCCACGTTCCACCTTTCCCGCTATTTTTTTTGAGAACTCATCTTCAGCATCAAATTCTACATCGGCAATTAGTTGTCCGTTTTTTTTCTCTAATTTTATCACACGCCCAATAACCTCACTTCCTTGTGTTCCCCGTTGGTGCATATATAATACTACTGGATTACGCATAAACTGTTTAGTGTCTATGCCGTCAGTCATTACTCTATAACCATATTCATTTACAAGGTTCTCATCGTTTATGATAAATTTATGTTTCATTGGCATTTGTTTATTTATTAGTGCTTTTTCTGATGCAAATTTGAAACACTTTTAAGGTTTATAAAAATCTAAAATCAACCCTTGTAATAATATTTACAAGGGTTGTATCAATTTACTACAAGGGTTGATTGTAAATTTTACAACTACATATATAAGTCTGAATTTTGCGTGTATAAAACAGATAATAATGCAGGATTTTTTAACCAATAAAGCCGATGACTTACAAATAAAAAACGGCGATTTTGTTATAGGACGTTCAAACGAACAGCACCAAAAACACCTTTTAATGGGCAGTAAAGGCGAATATAAGGAGTTTCCCGAAGTAGGGGCTGGTATTACGCAAATGATAGGCGATGACCTATATACCGAATTGCTTATTGAAACGAAAAAGCAGTTAGAATATGACGGAATGGAAATAGACGATATTTCACTTGACGAATATGGTAAATTGTTAATTGAAGGAATTTATATAGAAAATGAAGGGTAAAGACGGAAGGCGGAAGTTGGAAGACGGAAGAATTAACCATTAACCATTAACCATTAACAATTAACAATTAACCATTAACCATAAATCATTAAAAAAACAGCTAAAAAATTATGGCAAGAATGACAACCTTAGAACGAACCCAAAAACAAAGTGATTGTAAAAAATTATTTTTGGCTGGATTCTCATTGCAAGACATAAAAAATATCACAGGCGTTACGGTTAAAACGCTATCTAAATGGCGTGATGAATTTTTGTGGGAAGATGAAAAAGAACTGATGTCAGTTAAACCTTCCGAAATTAGAAAATTAACTTTAAAACAAGCTGTAGCCATTTCAAAGGGAGAAACCCTACCGTACAAAAGCGATGATATTTCAAAAATAGTTGCCGCCTTTGATAGAATTACAGACCACCGAAAAATTGCAGTTTACTCAATGGAAAGTATAGACAATTTCAGCGGTTTTATGTTGAAAAAGGCAGGAAAAACCACAGGAAAAAAACGTGAAGAAATACTTAGTATCATTAAAACCGTACGCCCTTATTTTGATGAATTTATAACAGAACTTTTGCAAAATGACTAAAACGGAACTTAAACAAGCTAAGGAACGCTATTTTGCTATGTCAAAAATGGTTAAAAACCTCACGTTAGAATCCTTAACAAAGGAAACTACAGATGAGCAACAAGCTCGTATAAAAAACTTACTTAAACCCCAAAATTATGTCGCTTTTTTTGATTACTATTTTGGGGTAAATAGTGGGTTGCCGTTGGCAGACGCTCCGAGTTCTAAATTTCATCAAACAAGTTATGAAAAGGTTTTTAAAGATAACAAAATACGCCAATTCCGCCAATGGTTCCGTGGTGCCGCAAAGTCTATTCACACCAATGTAGGTAATATTTTGCACCTCAAAGAAAATAACGAATTGTTTTTTGCAATTCTAATTGGTGCAAACGAGGGTTTATCTAAAATACTACTATCCGATTTACAGGTGCATTTAGAACATAACGAACGCATTATAAAGGATTTTGGCGTACAGCTAAGTTATGGAAATTGGGCAGATGGCGAATTTCAAACCAAGGACGGTAAATACTTTAAAGCTCTCGGACTTAACCAACCTTTTCGTGGATTGCGTTTTGGTCAATATCGCCCAGACTTTGCAAGTGTAGATGACTGCGAAGATAGGGACAGAGCCAAACGCCCCGGAACGGTGCGAAAATATGGCGAAAAAATTACAGGAGATTTAAAAAAAGCCTTTCACAAAAAACGTGGGCGGTTAATTGTGCCTAATAACTACATCGTAAAGGACGGACTGTTGGACTTCCTAACGGATAAATTCAAAGAAAGTAAACATTATGACTTGAGCCGTGTAGATTTAGCCACAAAAAACATCACCAAAGAAAATTGCCGAACCCTGAAAGGGTGGAAACCAAGTTGGGACGAACGCTATACCAAAGAAGATATAATTGATATTGTAGAAGATGACGATTATTACACCTCACAACGTGAAGATTTTAACAACCCTATTGAAGAAGGTAAATTGTTCAAAGCCGACCAAATGCTTTTTAGAAAAGTACATCATCGTGAGGGTTGGGACGGTTTTTTAGTCCATTGGGATTTATCATATACCAATAACGGAGATTATAAAGCAGGGGTTTTATTGGGGGTTCAAGGCTTAAAATTGACCGTTTTAGAAATCTTTTGTCAGCGTTGCTCGGTTAATTCGGCAATGGAAACACATTATAGTTGGATTTTTAAATACAAAATGAAAGGCTATACACCCATGGCTTTTTATGATGCTACGGCGGCACAATTGGCAGTTTATTCGCCCGTAATTTTACAAAGTGCCGAAGATAACAAATGTACGGATATACCAATGCCAATGCACCAACAAGGCGATAAACACAACCGAATTGCAACTTGTATTTTAAACATACTGCACCGTAAATTATTGTTTTGGAATGACGATTTAAGAAGTAAAGACAACCCAAACTATAAAGATTATAACGAGTTCGTTAAGCAGTTTTTGAGTTTTGAAAAAGGTACTAAAAGCAATGACGATGCACCTGATACATTAGAACGTGCTATTACACTTTCCCAAATGTATTTTGGCTATTCAAAAGCTGAAGGAAGTAATAAACCATTAATAGGAAAACGAACTAAAAAACGTAGAATATGACCGTTAGAAAAGAACTATTTATTGCCGTAAAACAAGCCCTTTCAAAAATTAAGGGGCTTGAATTAATTGATTTGCAACGAGGACAATTTGAAAACCCTAAAAACAATTATCCAGAAATATGGACAGCTTGCCTTATTCAAGTAATGCCCATTAAATGGGAAACAATGACCGAACACAACCAAGAGGGCATTTGCAACTTTCATATTGATTTTTACTGTAAAGACGGTTGGACGGACCAACATTTAGGAACAGCAGACGATGAACACGGACTCATTGAATTGGATATTTTAGATACCATCATTGATAAAATCCAATTTTTAAAAGGCGAACAGTTTAAGCCTGTGCAATTATCTAACGAAGATGAATTACATATAAACGAAGACGGTATAATGAGCTATAGGCTTACTTTTTCGGCAATGGTTTATCGAAAAACAAAGTACCCTTATAAAAAACGAAAATTAACCCTTTAAATATCTTTTAAAATGTTTTTAAATATAACGGAATTAAAAACGGTTGCTACTCGTGAGGTTGTTGATTTAATAACCAATAAAGATAATACAATCGTAGAAGAAATAATCGCTGAAAGTATTGACCTAATGAGGTCTTATTTGTTTAAATATTACGATACCAATACTATTTTTAAACAAGAAAACAGCGAGCGTTCAAAAGTAGTTTTAAAATACTTAAAGGACATTGTTATACACGAAGTTTATATCCGTAGAACCAAAACAATGAATGAGGTAGCTAAGGAACGCTACAACGAGGCAATGTTATGGCTCGAAAAAATGGCTAAAGGAACAATTGAAGCCGATTTGCCTAAAAAATTAGAGGATATTGACGGAGACGGAAAAGCTGATGAGCCTGTGCCGTTTATGAAATTGGGAAGTAGAAAGTCGTATAAAAATCATTGGTAATTGGTAGCACCTATAAGCAATTATGAAAGATTTGCAAGAAAAATTAAACAACCTTGCCCGTTTCATTGATAAAGATGCTACGACTATTTTAAAAGTAGAGGGGCTGAAATTTATACAAAAGAACTTTGACAACGAGGGATTTAATGACGGAACTATTGAAAAATGGAAAAAGCGACAAACCACCGATAAACGAGGGCGTGATATTACACGCTACCGAACCAATAAACGAGGCAAAAAAGGAACTTTAAACCGCTATGGCAGAAAAATAAAAGACCGCCCTGTTTTGACAGGACACAATACAGGGGGCAATAAATTAAGGCACTCGTTTAAGGCACGAACCGAACGGCACAAGGTTGTTTTTTATACACATAAAAACTATGCAAAACGACATAACGAGGGCTTGGACGGAATGCCCAAACGTCAATTTATAGGACAATCCAAAACATTGGACACTAATATAAAAAAGGAATTAGATAGAGTACTAAAATCAATTATGAATTAAGATTATGGCTAAACAAAAGAAACAACAATACAAGGTGCAAAAGTCGGTGCAACTAAGTGGTAACGCTTTTAAAAAAAACGTAAACCTAACTAAAACAAGCACTAAAAATATTAAAAAAGTAACGCAATTAATGGTGGATATTGTCCGCCGTCAAAAAAGATTATGGCGTACTGAGATTTCACAATGGCAACGTGCAAGATATGCACGATATAATACCGAATTTCCAAGAACTTACCCCTTAGAGGAAGTGTATCAAGATGTTTTATTAGACGGTCATTTAACTGCTGTTACTGAAAACAGAACCTTGCGTGTGGTTAATTCTGATTATATATTTGCTATTGACGGTGTAAAAGATGATAAACTAACCGAATTTATCAAAGACAAAGAATGGTTTGAGCAATTAATTACATTAGCTCATCAATCTATTTATCACGGCAATTCTGTAATTTGGATTAACGAGTTTAACAAAGGCGAAATTAAAAAGGTAGAACTCATTGACAGGGGCTTAATAATTCCCGAAAAACATATTTTATTAAAAGATTGGGACGCAACCGAAGGTATTGATATTCGTGAGGTGTCTGATGTATTGTTACTAGCTCAATTTTATAACCCTATCGGTTTGCTTGAAAAAGCAACGGTTTATTGTATCTTAAAACGTCATTCGTGGGGTTCTTGGGATGAGTTTGAGGAACTGTTTGGTATTCCTATTCGTATTGCCAAAATAGCCAGCCAAAGCGAAACCGTTAAAAACGAGGTGGCAGGTTGGTTAGAAGAAATGGGGTCAGCCCCCTATGGCGTTTTTCCAGTAGGTACGGAAGTAGATATTAAAGAAAATTCAAAGTCCGATGCTTTTCAAGTGTTTTTTAGAAAGATTGAGGCGTTAGACAGAGAACTATCAAAATTAGTGCTACATCAAACAATGACCACCGAAAACGGAAGTAGTAAGGCACAAGGTTCTGTACACGAAAACACCCTGCAAGAATTGATTTTTGCCGATAAAAAAAAGCTGATTGCTTTTTTAAATAATATTTTAGTACCCGCAATGCGTAACCTTGGATATAGCATTCCCGAAAACGCAAAAATTCAAATTGAACAAACCGCCAACCCTCAAGAACAAATAAAAATTGACGGTATATTGCTATCTAAAGGCTATGTTTTAAAGCAAGATTATATTGAGGAAACCTATGGCGTTGAAATTGAAAGTATGCCCACGCAACACCAAGAACCAAGGGGCAAGAACCAAGATACAAAAGAGGAAGAGGCAAAAAAGCACTAAGCCTACTTAAATTAAACTATCGTACTAAGTGTTGTAATCATACTTATAAGATAGCATTAAGCAACCCAATAAGCGATTATTTAAGTAGGCTGATAGAAAAGTATATCCGTTCGGCTTTTGAGGATAGAAAAGTAGGCGAAAAAGAACGTGAAAACCTTTGGAAATACTATTATAACAAATTAAGCAAAGCTGTTGATATAGGTTATAATCCTGTTGCCGAAGAATACGACCCCAAATTGGCAAATGCTTTAAAATATAATATTGCCGAATTTTCGGCTTTTAAAGAAACGAGTTTTAAAAAACAAATAGAAAGCCGATTGACAAAAAACGGCAAAGTATTATCGTGGTCGGATTTTAAAAAAGAAACGGCAAAATTAGATGTTCAATACAACCAACAATGGCTAAAAACCGAATACAACCAAACGATTGCCAACGCAAACTCCGCCGAAAAATTTAAGGAATACCAAAGCCAAAAACATTTATATCCAAACTTGGAATATAAAACCATTGGCGATGAGCGTGTAAGAGGTTCACATAAAGATATGAACGGCATTATACTACCTGTTGGTGATCCGTTTTGGCAAAAATTCCTACCTCCAAATGATTGGGGGTGCCGTTGCTATGTTTTGCAAACTGCCGAACCAATTAATAAGCCAAAAGAAGATGATTTAGCGATTAAAAACGACTTTGCTAACAACCCTGCCATAAGCGGTAAAATAATGAAAACAAACGCCTATGAAAAAGGACTGAGTAAAACCGAAATTGAAGATGCTAAGGGAATAGCGAAGAAAGGGGTTGAGAAAATAGAGGAAACTTGGGAAAATGTACCCACGAAAAAAGGGCAATTAAAAGTGAGCTCTAAACACGGAAAAAACGAGCGAACAGAAAACATTGAAATAGCGAGTTACTTTACTAATAAATACGAACATAAAATAAGACTTTTAGGACGTTCAGATACCGAAAAAACGGCGGATGCTTTTAATGAAACACTTGGTGTTAAACAAGAATACAAAAGAAATAAAAAACCGACAAGAAATGCAATAGATAGAGAAATAAGAGACGCAAAAAATCAAGCGGACCATATTGTCCTTGATATTCATTCTGATATTAGTGATGACGATTTAAAAAGGGCGGTTAATGGTCGTGTCAAAAGAGCTGAAACGGTTAAAACAATAACCATAATTAGAAACAATGAAGATGAAACCTATACAAGAGAAGATATATTAAAGTGGCGTTTTGAAAAGCAAAAAGGAAAGAACTAATAAAAGTCTCTCCTTTTTGGAGGGCGTGGGGTGGTGTTCCCCTCACCATTGCAAATATACAAAATATTTTTAACTTAAAAATAAAATTAAAAGAAAAAAACTCTTTTATTTCAATACGAGAAGATTTAACAAATGGGAGTAATGTGTTTTGGACAATAACAGACGAAATAAAGAATAGCGACTAAAAGCCCTCGTTATCGGATACAGTCCGATACAGAATCTTTTAACCGCTATTTCTACCACAAATATACAAAATATTTTTAAATACGAATTAAACGATAATTAAAAAAGATGTAATTGATTTGATTTAACGGAAGTATCTGTGTAAGTTCCTTCGCCACGTAAAATGGCCTCGATAGTACGAGGAGCGAGAAACATAGTTTTAGCAACCTCATTAATTAAAGCTTCAATACGCCATTGAGGGTGCTTTTTAGATAAACTTTCAAACAGGTTCCTTACCTTATCATTTCTTTTATGTAAACGCTCTCTACGTGTCATACTATGCAAAAATAAACACTTTATTCTGTTTTAACAAAAAATTGTTGGCGTTTAGCTTGTTAGTTGTTAGCCGTTAGCTGTTAGCTGTTGGCTTTTGGCTGTTAGCAAAAAAAAAAAACCGCCACAATGGGCGGTTTTATTTGCTTTATTAGCTAATTTCATATTTATAAATTTTACTGTTTTAATCTTCTTCAAAACCTAAATCTGACGGTGTCAAGTCTTCACGTTCTTTTAGCCAATTTTTAAAGTGATACCAAAGTCCGTTTCCGTTTAAAAATTTGTCTATCATTTCAATTATTTGTTGTTTTTCCATTTTGTTTTTAAAATTATTTTGTTCCTGTTCTATTAACTCAAGGCACTCAATCACTCCCTCAAGAGCATCAAGTTTACCCTTTAAAAATTGTATCTTCTCTCTTATTGCTTCTGCGTCTTTTTTCCAACACTTTACATTATGGTTTACGCTGTCTTTATAGTTCATAATTGTTGTTTTTGCATTATTATATTTATGATGATTATTACGGCAATAGCTAATAAATTTAGCTTTGGGTAAATTGTTGCTATTATTGATACTACCATTATTAGTAATATAGCGTTACGTGTTGTTAGATGTTTTTGCATTGTTTTTAAAATCTTTTTAAACGGTTTTTAATTACTATATCTGTCGTTTTATCAATCATTCGTACCGACTTTCTTATACGTTCGTCTATATTGTTATCTCCTTGTGCCTTGGCATCTTCTGACAGTCTTCTACTGCGTTCAATGACAAGTTTTTCACGCCTTTTTATGTAGTTAGCAACAAACCGAAGTATGCGAGCAGGCGTGAGCTTAAACGTGTCGCTTTCTTTTATTTCAATACAAATCGCTAAAATGTCTTCTAATCTTAATTGTCTATACTCGTAATTGAATAAAATTTCTTCGGCTATTACTTCCGATTGCCTTGCACTTAATTCTTTATCGAAATATTTTGAAGTAGCAATAAACAGGTTTGATATACATAATTTTGTCTTTCCCCCACTTTGCTTACTTAATATTCCTACACTTGGCGTATTGCTGTTTAACGCCTTATGGATATTCATACCCGCGTAATGCTTAACAACCAACGAATTTTTATAATTCGACACTGCGGTTAGTTCCACTAAGGTTGGTACTGTTTTTTTGCTTAATTTCTCTAATGATGACATTTAACTTACTGTTTATGTATTTTAAATCTATTTGTTTTCTGTGAAAAGCACTTAAATACTCCCAGTTTCCTAATAATACTTTCCACGTTTCCAATGCTTCTTCTTCGGTTGTCGTTTGTTGTTTAAAATAGCTGATTATCTGTTTTAAGGCGTTACCGTCTGCCCCTGTAAATTTTGGCTTTAAATTGGTTAAATCTTCGTAAAAATAAAACCACTCATTTAAAAATTGCGTAAAAAGGCTTTGTTCTTTTTTTACGTCTATCTTGTACCCTACTTTTCCAAAGTAGGCTTTAGTAAGCGTTGGTAATTCTTCCTCACTAATAGGTATCACTTTTCCGAGTGCGTCCATTATTTTACGGTCTATTTTACCTCGCAGACGTTCTAACTTTCTAAATTTTCCGTTGCGATAAGTCGCCTTTAAAAATATTTTAAGTTTAATTATTTCTATGATATAATGATGTGTCATTTTTTTTGTTTTAGTTGTTAGCTTTTGGCTTTTGGCTGTTAGCTGTTTTTTGTTTCTCAACTTCTGTCTTCCAACTTCCGCCCTCCGTCTTCCAACTCCCACCTTCCGCCTTCATTTTTAATTCTCTTCTGGTGCTGTTATAAACTGGTTGCATTGGTTACAAAGTACCCGTACGACTTCGTAATTTGCGAAACCGCCGACCACTACGAGGCAACGAGCCTTTTTTGGGTGGTTGCACCCTTTTCCGCTCCTCTAAAAGAGGAGCGGAATGTTCTAAGGCGTTTATATAATTGTTTACTGCTTTTTGCATCTGTGTACTTTCTATGGGCGGACTTGAAATCCACTGTCCGTTGACGTCTTTGTAAATTCGGTAACCGTTTACCGTAAATTCTTCAGGTGTTAATTGTTTAAATGTGTAACTCATAATATTAATTGTTAATGGTTAGTTGTTAATTGTTAATTGTTAATGGTTAATGGTTAATGGTTAATGGTTAATTTTTCATTTTTTTATTTAATATCCGAACTATCTCTTGCTAAAATCTGGAATAGTGGTGCTTACGGAGTAAGGAACCTGTCCCTTATGTTCGCCTATATCCATTGGCTTGGTTCTGAAATCTGTTAATATTTTATTTATTTTGGCTTTTTTGTCGGTTTCATTCTTGTACATTATTGTTATGGGCCTAACATCGCCACCATTATCGTTTTTATGCCATTTTATACTTATTCTGAATTTGTGTTTCTTCATCTGTATTTATGTTTAACAATGCCCTCAAAGGCTGTTATTATTTTACTTACTTCTTGTTTTGTCATTTTTAACAAAGGCTTATTTACTGGACTTTTTGATGATTTTAAAAAATTGCTCAACCGTTCAAGGTCTGGAACTTCGCCGTGCCGTTCATTTGGTACTGTCCATTGTGCTTGGCGTAGTAATGATAGTAACGTACGATGTTGGCGGTTTTGATTATCGAAATGCCCCCATTCGTAGTTCTTTGTTTTTCCCGTATTCAAAAAATAAAGGACTTCGTCAGCTTCAATTTTTGATAGCTCTTTAGTAGTGGTAATTTCACGACCGTGAAGTTCCGACAAAAACGCTAAACGCTCATCTCGTGAATTAAAACGCCTACTCATTGCCGTTTGTAAGCGTTTTAGTTGTGGTTTTTCTATTAAATTAGTCATCATAATATTTTTGTTAGCCGTTAGCCAATAGCTAATAGCTTAAATAGTAAATCTAAATTCTATTTTTTTAGGTTTTCCGTCAATTTTTACGAACTTCCAACCGCTTACATACATACTGTTTTGGTTGCGTGTTTGTGCGTTAAAAATAATGTCTAAACCGTCATTAAATTCTTCGTTGTTAAACTCCTCTCGCAACTTGCTTAGTTCTATTATTTTTACAGGATTTAACATTCCCGTTTTGTAGTTTGGCTTTAAAAACGTGTTTACCATTTTGGTAAGTTTCTTAGTGTTTTCATCGCCATTAGTAAGTGAGCTGATAAAGTTTTTAATCTTTTCAACCCCTGCACTTTCTGTTCCGTCAAAACCAATAGTTACGTTGTAGCCAATTTTAATACTCGCTGAACCATCGGGCAGGGTAGAAGTGTGGCTGTCTTGCTGTTTTTCGCCATATACAAGGGTTTTCATTTCCTTTACCGCCTCATAATCTTCAAACAGTTTATTTATCAAATCTTCCGTTAAATCGTTGTGATTAATTAGCGTGTCTATGTTCCGCCCTACATATTCGTTTGCCAACTCTTTATAAGCCTTTCGGTTTTCTTCTTTTTGTAGCTTTTCGCTTTTTTCCTGTTGCTCTAATTTTGCAAATAATTCTGCTCTTTGCTCTGCCGTTAGTTTTGTGATGTCTATACTTTCCATTTTTTTACTGTTTTTGTTTTGTTGGTTTTTAGCTGTTAGCCTTTGGCTGTTAGCTCTTTTTCGTAATTTCTTTAACTTCAAAATCCTTAACTTCTTCGTCTAATTCTCCTCCAAGCTCTTGGTAAGTGATTGCCGCTGTCATTATTATTTCTTTTACTAATTCACTTTTGTTCATTACGTGGATAATTGTTTCTACTGCGTCTATTGGATTCCCTTTAAAATCCGCAGTCATTCGCTGTTCTTTGTTTTGTTTAAATACTAATTTCATAATTTTAAATTTGTTTTGTTGGTTTTTAGCTTTTGGCTTTTGGCTTTTAGCCGTTGGCTGTTAATTTTTCATTTTTAAACTTGTTTATATAATTTTAGTTTCGCTTCTTCCAATCCCAGCTCATCCATTTCTACGAGTTTATTTACGTAATAATCTCTATTAGAAATATATTTTTTACGCTCTCTATGGCTTTCGCTATGGTTTTGTAGCCATTCGGTAATATCTCTTACTTCTCGCTCTAAATACTGTTTTGTTACTGTCATAATTTTTGATTTTTAGTTATTAGCTTTTAGCTTTTGGCCGTTAGCTGTTGTTTTTTTTTAACCGCAAAGGACGCAAAGGGGTTTAATTCTTAATTGTTAGTCTTCTGTCTTCCGTCTTTTTTAGCTTTTGGCTGTTAGCTGTTAGCTGTTAGTTGTTAATTGTTAATTCTTCCGTCTTCCAACTCCCAACTTCCGTCTTCCCACTTCCGTCTTCAAACTTCTTAGTTTCTTGAAAATCCGTAAACACGACCGTTGTTTTTTGGTGCTTTAATTCTTGCCATAATTCCGCCGCCGTAAAAACTTCCTATTCGTGCAAGTTCTAACCTATACAGCCGTTCTTCTTGTTTTTTGTTTTTTGCCGCCCCTATTTTATACTCTTTAATTATTTTTAAAAATTCGTTTTCGGCTTTTGTTATTTCCGTTAGCAAGTATCTGTTCATTATTGGGTTAATCAACATTACCTGTAGGTGTTCTTGGCTTTTAGCACGGTTGCCAATGCTACTTAACATTGCCGATACTTTCATTAATTCTTGCCGCTGTTGCGTTATTCCCGTTATTTGTGTTATTATGTTCATTTTGTTGGCTATTATCCTTTTTTTAATAGTTTTAATTCACGTTCGTCGGCTTTTTGTTGGCTAATGATGTAGGGCGTTAATTCGTCGCCACCGCATCGGCTTTTTTCAACATAGGCCCTAAAATCTTCTATGTGTATTCGGTTTTGGCAATCCCAATAGAACTCATCGGCAACTGCACCTACAACGGCTCCTTTTTTTATGTGCGATATTCCTATAAACAGCGTATTGGGGCATTGCTCTAACATTTTGTGGTACGCATCTTTTCGTTTGCCCCTAAAACAGTACTGAATACTGTCTATAAACACTATTTTAGGCTGTCTTTTTCGGCTTAATCGCGACATCATATCGTCGTAGCGTTCACTTTGAAACACATACTTATTGCTTACTGCTTTTAATCCGTTGAGTTCTAATGAGCGTTTAAAACTTGCTTTCATTCCCTCCTCAACGGAGTTATAAAACACTTTTTCAATATGGCATAGAGCTTTCATTAATTGCATTGCGTAAGCCGTTTTACCGTGTCCGCTATCGCCTTTTATAAGTACGCTCCCTGTTCGCTCCATCTCGCCAAGATGGTGCAACCATTCGCCAGCGAGTGGTAGCATATCAAAACTTCTACGTTTTATATCCTCGTAGCCGTATGCTCTGGGTATTTTAATTTGTTCACTCATTATTAGGCGTGTATTTCTTTTTGTTCGATAAAATATGCTTTAATTAGGCGTTTTACACGTCGTAAATCGCCGTAACAATCTTCGTAAATATCGCTGATAACTTCTTTATTGGTTACGCCGTTGCTTTCGCAAATTTTGGTTACATCTTTTTTTGAAATTGGGTTCCCTTGAATAAATTTAGATCCGTAGCGAGAGAAACGTTCACGATACCCCATTTTATCACGACGACAACCTTTTGTTTCTTGAATTTTTAAAGCCTTTACGCCCGATAACACAAAACCGCAATGGCTGTCAAGTTCGTTGTAATAATCCATAAACAAGTCTTTTTGTGGTTCTTTTAGTTTGTCGAATTGGTCGTAAATAACAACCGCCCCCTTTAGCTTGTATAAATGATTTTCAAAAGCCTCAATCATTTCTTCGGTAGTACCGCTATCGTCTAATCCGCAGGCTAATAATTGATGACGTGCAAAACTTTTTTTACTCCAATAGTTCTTACATTCAATTAAAATTACTTTTGCATTGGTATTTTGGTAGTGTTTAAATGCCGTAGTTTTACCAACGCCCGATTTGTCGCTAATACAAATACTTTCGCTTTGTTCCTGTGCTGTTTTTACCAAGTTGTAAAAAATGGTAAGGTTGTCGGTTGGGGCTAATTGCCACGCCCAGTCAATGTTTAATTTTGCTTTTACCTTTAGCCATAGTTCATCTTTTATTAACTCCCAATTTCCTTTTACAATTTGGGTAATGGTTGCGGGGGAAACCCCTGCACGTGTAGCTAATTTTTTTTGACTTTGGTGCTGTTTTAACACCTTTATTTCGTTTGCAATAAATTCTTTGTGTTGTGCTTTCATAATTTATAATCTTGATGCAATGCTTAATGATTCTGTACTTTCTATTTTAGACCTTTGAATCTTGTTTAAATCGCCTTTACACTTTATTAAAAGGTCGGTGTCCTCCATTTCTTGCTGTGGTGTAATACCTGTACGGTTTAACAAGTCTTCGAGTGCTTTTTGGTCTCGTTGTAGTTCTATTTCACGTACTTTATAGTCTTTTGCCCATTGTTCTTTATCCTTTTCGGTCATTAATACAGGAATTGGCTGACTGCTACGTTTAGGTTCTGCGTTGGCAATATGTACAACGTTGCCCTCGCTGTCTTTATCGCATAGTTGAATGTATCCGTCTAAAAATTCGGGGTCGTAGCGAACAATAAATTTTTTACCTACATATTTTCTACGGAACTCGGTGTCTATATTTCCGTTAGTATCATATACCTCAAATTGGTGTTTTTTGTCGCCTAAACGCAAGTCTAATCCGTGTGCTTTGTAAGTTATTGGGCGTTTCTTTTGTTCTATCCACATTTTGTCCATAATGTCCCATAATTCTAATTTCTCGGTCATTGGTGCGCTATGGCTATACACTTCGTTACGAGTTTCATTTTTAAATTGTGGGTGTGGCTTGTTGTTCCAAATTTTTACGGCAGTTTCCCACGCTTGTTGTAATTCTTCAATTGTTTTAATACTGTCCTTGTTGGCTAATACAAAATCGGTATTCATTTTGTTGTCTTCACGTTTTACGGTAACACTTTGTCCGTCAGAAAACCAAAACTTTTTAATTACTTGTTGTTGTAAACGATTAAATAATTGCTCTACTGGTGAGTTGTGTGCTTTTGCTTTGTGTGGGTGGTGTGTACCGCCATTTACAGCGATTAAACTATTGTATAGTTGCTTCATTCTATCCATTTTATGACCGCCTTGATTGTCATAGGTTAGATAATACGGACGGCATTGTGCCTCGTTTACTGCCATTTTTATAGCGGAAAAATGTTCGATATGGCTTTCGGTAAAACTTAACGCCCAACCAATTATTTTTTCGGAATACACATCGAATAACACGTTTATTTTTAGTTTTGCACCTAAACCGTTGCTACTATCTTCCCAAAGGTGTATCCAATCTAATTTAGTACCGTCGATTGCCCAATACACGTTCGGAAACCATCCTTTTTTATCTCGTGAAAGGGTGTGTTTAAATTTACGGTCGTAGCTTTCTTTTCCTTGTCTGCCAAGTGTCCAGATACGCTCGTTTTCGGGTTGATACAAAAAGTTGTACACGGCACTATTGCTTAATGCTTTCCAATCGTTGTTTTTGGTTCTTTCAAACTCGTAACGTTCCATAACTTCTGGAATGGTTAGTTTTATAGGTAAAGCGTATTGTGCGAGTAAAAAATCGGCTATTTTTCCTTTAATGATACTTGCGTTTTTAGAGCCCTCGCCTTTATGAATAAATGCGTGATAGCCCTCTTTTAAATAAGCGTTGTAACGTCTTTTTAACGGAATAGCTTTGTTGGGTAATTTGTAGGCCCATTTAGTGCGGTTTAGCGTATTTACAGCATCGCTAATATTTTGCCATACTTTTATCCGTTTTTTTCCGAAAACTCGCTTTGCAACCGTAGGACTTCCTAACACCGTTTGAATGGCGTTTAAAATCATTGCGCTGGTTGCCTTTTCTTTTTGTTTTTCTTCGGAAAGAGCTTCGCCGTTTGGCTTTAAATGTCGGGCAAAGAAATTAACCGCATTTATATCAGCAATTATGTACTTTTCTAACTCATTACGCACCACTACGTCTTTTGGGTGGCCAAATTCTTGTATTGCTCGTTGTTGGTATGCTATGTCTAAATCATAAAACGATATGTAGGCTTCGTTGCCTTTGCCTTTACCCTCTTTCGTACGAGTTAATGTTCCCGTCTTGCACTGATATTGGTACTTATCATAATTAATCACTTTCCAATGTTCATACAGCACTTTAGCGGGAATAGATAGTATGTTGTTATGGTATTGGTACATTTTATTAGTTTTTGTTGTTTTAGCTATTAGCTATTAGCTGTTGGCTTTTGTTCCGCTCGGAGACTCGAACCCCGATGTATGCCTTTGCGGAATAATCACTATATTTGTTGCTTCAATCTTAAATTTATAGTGATATGAATACTAAAAACTGGCAAGTAAACGTGGTTGTTACTTATTGGAGTAACGTTCCTAATACTATTTATCGGAAACACATTCACAATACTTTAGTTGCTCTCTCGTTTCTTTATAAAGTTGATTTGCGTTTATCTTTCGACTACAAATTCGACCCAACAAATTATTACGTTCCGCCACGAATTGACGAACATAGTTTTGACCTTTTTTACTTCCGTTCGCAATCTCAATCAAAACTTTCTGCCCGTGAATTTCGTAAGCTGTTGCGTGACATTTTTGACAAGGCTTTAAATCCTTTGCTTGGTGGGGTTGAGTTAGATTATATGACTGCGAAAGCAACGGAATATTACCCTTTCCCTTTAAATGAAGATGATTTTTCATAATTAAATGCTTTTTAAAAGTTGTTTAAATAATTCGTTTTGTTCTGCCACGGTTTCGGCGGTGCATACGTCTGCCGTGTAGTAGTGGTTTAAAAGGGGGGTTAAATTTTTCATTTTAAATTATTGGTTTAATTGGTTAATCATTTGTACTACTTCACCGTTAAGTTCTTGTTTTCGTAACATTGCTTTGTCAAAGAGAGCTTTTACAATCTTAGGGCGAAACGTTTTACCTCTCATTACATTTTGGGTGGTTTCAAGGCTAAATCCGTTATCACGAGCCACATTAGTAACATCACCACGTAATAAATTGCCCTTAATACTTTCTATAAGTTCGGTGCGTTGTATTCTTCTTTTTTGAGAAATGCTTAGCTTTTTAACAGGGTTTCGTGCAAGTTTTTCTGCTTTGTTTTCTAATTCTGCCCACCTACGGTTTACTTTTATGCGTAATTCTCGGCTATATCCTGTAAGTAAATCAAAGGTTTGCATTTTGGATAGTTCAAAACAACGATGCTGTTGTTTTCCTGTATTTGGGTGGAGATAGTACCCCTGCACAATTTTGTGCAGGGCTAATTTTTCGTAGGATTTGTTAAGATATTCAATATCTCGACAAACACTTCTATGCTCTTTACCCGTAATTTCTGATATCTCACGGCTGGACATTGTTTTAATGTTTGATAAGTTGTTCATAATTATTGGTTTAGTTGTTTGTGGGGTTGCTTTTAAATTGTTCGATTGCTTTTTTTACGGGGTTTGTCATTTCTGAATATTTTTTACGAATGGTTTCAGCCGTTAGGCTTTTAGCATCGCCACTAACTGCCATTCTTACAAAGCGTTCACTTACGCAGTATTCTTTCGATAAAACTTCGACTACATCTCTATGGTAAGTCGGTCTTTTTTTTGTATTTTCGCTCATTGTCTTATAATTTCCGATTATGGAACAAAGATATACAATATTTTGAATAATAAACAATATTTTGAATGAAAAATTTTGAAGACCTGGGCAATAGATTTATTAATTATATGAAAATCAACAATATAGGAGTTAATAAAATGGCAAAAAAATTAAACTTTTCTGGGAGTCAGATAAGTAATATTAGAAACGGAAAGGTGTTTGGGGCTGATAAGTTATTCAAAATATTGAACACTTATAAAGACATTGATGCTAACTGGCTAATTAAAGGAGAACAAAGCCAAAACAATATTAATGACTCAAAATATATTGAGTTATTAGAGGATAATATACGGCTACGCAAGAAGGTAGATAAATTAAAGGAGGAGTTACTTGCTAAAGATGTAAAGGAAAAAGGTAAAAAAAGGCGTGCCAGTTAATCGTACTATGTGGGTTGTTTGGCGTAAAATTAAAAAGTAAATAAGTAAATAAGTAAAATATGGTAAATCAATTAATTATTTTAGGTATAATACTATGTTTAATAGGTAGTGTTATTTTAGGGAGAAACGCTTTTACTCAAAAGAAGCCTCGTGTAGGTACATTCATTTATTCTAACGAGGAGCTAAAAAAGAAACAAAAAGAAGCTAATAAAAAATATTTATTAGATAAACGGCTTAATGTTTTGGGGCTTATTCTTAATTTAGTAGGGGTTATTTGTCAAATTTTTGCAGCTTGTTTGTAAAATAAAGCATAATAATTGACCACACTATTAAATTGACAGGTATAAGGATACCTATTGTTTCAATTCCTTTAATTAAATAGGTTACAAGTGCTACTATACCAGTAACTAATAACGCCCACCAAAACATTTTATATGTTTTCACAATCTACTGTTTAGTGCAAAGATAATGTATTAAGAGATTATATGTAAGTTTTTTAATAAAAAAAAAAGGTAATTACTTAAAAACCAAATATCTACATTATTTTTTGCTTGTTTTGAACGTGCAATACACCCTAATTATAAATTAAAAAACGACATTAAGTTGCTTAGTTGTGTAGGCTACACCTTAATTATAACACAAAAAAACGTGTATTTTTTACCACCTAACCTACCACCTAAACTACCATTTAACCCAAAAAAGTACGTTTTTTTTGGTTGGTTTCTTATTTAGGGTATGGGTGTAAAAAAACGCCTTTTTATGGCGTTTATTTGGTTGTTTCTTGTAAAGCTATATCTTTGCTTTAGCTACTGTTTTTATTGCTTTTTACGGCTTTGGGTGGTAGTTTTTAAAGCTTTTTCCCTTGTTTGTGGTAGTTTGGGTTGGCCCAATGGTAATTACCTACTCTTATAATGGTAATTAAATTATACTTAATGGTATTTTTGTACTTTTCTTTTATAAATAAAAAAACAGCCTTTTTAGGCTGTATGTATTGTTTTTATTGGGGTTTTAGGCTTTTTTTGTGCTTCTGTTTTTTGTACTTTTCTTTTTGGGGGGTGTAACCGTATTTACGGCGATTTTTTATTTTGAAATAGAAAGGTAAAAAGGGCATTTTGTTACGGTAAATTCAAGTGGCAAATGATATAAAAAATATAAAGTTTGAAAACTCTAAAAAAGACAATGCTCCTTTATTTTACTGAGTATTATTGAAAACACCTATAAAAATGCCAATATAGTACAGTCCAACTAAAATAAAAACAACACCTGCAATCCAACGCATTATCTTTTCTATTTGAGTAATTCTGTTATAAAAGAAACCAATTTTACTTGCCGTAAAAGCTAATAAATATGTAAATAAAATAACAGGTAATGCTGTTCCGAAAGCAAAAACAATGGGTAGATACAAGCCATTAGCAGTAGCAATGGTTATTGGTATTAGCATTCCAAAAAATAGCACTCCACTATACGGACAAAAAGCCAAGGCAAATACGACTCCGATTAAAAAACTACCCAACAAACCCTTATTTTTAAATTTTTTAGATAGCTTTTCTTGAAAATTAGATGTTCCTAAAAAATTTAACTTAATAATATTTAGCATTACCAAACCAACAATAACTAAAATAACACCAAAATACTTCTCGCCATTTATATTAAAAAATCGGGCTATTTGAAATTTACTTGCACCAAAATACAGTACCAAACCAATAAAAACATAACTAAATGCCCTTCCTAAAGCATAGATAATTCCGCTTAAAAATACTTTTTCCTTACTCGAAATATTTTTAGAAATAAAAGCTGTTGCAGTAATATTGGTAGCCAAAGGACAAGGACTAATCGCAGTCATTAAACCAAGAATTAATGCCGATAAAATAGGAATATTATAATTATCTAACAACGATTGCAAAAAGTTCATTTATAGTTTTTTTAGTGCTTCTTCTATTTTATTTTTCAATTCTTCTGAAAAAACAGTTTTATCCCTTCCTTTTAAAAATGCAAAATTGGTCAAATCTATTTGTTCCTCCTTACCGTTAGATATTATGTTTAAAAATAAAGCAGTTCCTGTGGCTTCAAATTTTTCTGCCATTTCTTTATTTTTTTCTACACTTATTTTTCGGAACGTAACTTTTTTATCTTTAAGTTCTTTAGGAAAAAACATTTTTAGCGTATATTTTGTGTTCGATTCTATAGCCATACAAGTCTTACAACGATGTGTAGAATGAAAATCAATAACCTCAACTTTTGAAATTTTCGGATCAATTTGCTGACTTTTTTTGCTTTTGGACTTGTTACAAGAAGATAAGGTCAAAAGACTAAAAATAACCAAACTTACTAATTTAATGTACTTCATTTTTTTGTAATTTAAAAATTTATAAAATAATATTAAAAATATATCCTGAAATAATAATGCAAAGCGTTACTACTGAAAAAAATATAGTAATAAGTTTTAACGACATTACTTTTTTAAGCAACATTGCTTCGGGTAGCGATAATCCAACAACTCCCATCATAAAAGCAATGGCTGTCCCAATAGGAATTCCTTTACTTACCAACACTTGCACCATCGGTAAGACTCCCGATGCGTTTGAATACATTGGTACAGCCAAAATAGTAGCCGTAGGTACTGCTAACCAATTATTTTTTGATATGTATTTTTCAAAAAAACCTTCGGGAATATAGCCGTGCATTAATCCACCAATAGCTATTCCTACGATAACAAAAGGAATAATTCCTTTTAAAATTTTAAGCGTTTCACTCAAAATTATCGGCAGTTTTTGTACAAATGTTTGCTTTTCTGCTATAAAAATATTCTGTTCTTTTTGAGCGTTTGCTAACACCTTTTTTACCCAAGGTGTTAAAAATTTTTCTAATTTTAATTGTTGTAAAATAAACCCCGAAATCGTTCCCAATAATATACCACTCACTACATAGATAAGCGTTGTTTTTACACCAAACAGCCCTATAAACAATCCAATAGCAACCTCATTAACTAAGGGTGATGTTACTAAAAACGCAAATGTTACCCCCAACGGAATACCACCTCGAACAAAGCCTATGAAAAGAGGTACAGACGAACAAGAACAAAAGGGGGTTACAACACCAAAAAGTGAAGCCATTAAATATTCCAACCCATAAAGTTTATTTCTTGATAAAAAATTTCTAACCTTTTCAATAGGAAAATAACTATTAATAATTCCCATAAAAAAAATAATTATAACAAGTAGTAATAAAATTTTTATTGTGTCGTAAACAAAAAAATGTAAGGATTCGGACAAATGTTCGCCTTGCGTAAGATTAAGAAAATCATAAACCAACCAATCTGTTATGTGTTGTATTTGGTCAAACATAAATTTATTTACCTTAAATTAGTTATTTGTTAAATTTTCCTTTAGTTCTTTTATCACTTTTGTTATCATCATTTTGCTTATACCATTTGCCACAACCGAGTCTATAACTTCATTTTTCTTTTTGAGATAAAGACAAAACCAGTATTTTTTTACAGTAATTTCGAATTATAAAGGATTGATAATTTTCTTATTTCTTTTAAAAATTTTTTTAGTAAAGATTAAATAATTGATTAGTATGCTTTTATAAAAAATAAATCTTCGTTGTAATAT
>FUHQ01000003.1_pt1 | contig 25467 bp, 21 predicted proteins | sample 1003131 | NCBI WGS metagenome assembly FUHQ01 (sample SAMEA4075884, study PRJEB14783) | cnidarian metagenome | reverse complement strand
GACGTTTTAAGGTTAATTTGGTATAAAATGTACTTTCCCTTTTTGTTCAAAATAAAAAATTGATGTAGCTACTGCTATTTTTATTTTGAAATAGAAAGGTAAAAAGGGCTTTTTATTACAGTAAATTCAAGTGGCAAATGGTATAAATTGAGAGTTAAAATGGCATTATTTATTTTAGGAGAATAGTTTTCAGCGTATCATTAGCAATAAAGACAAATACTCAATATAAAAGCGTTATAAAACAAATAATCAAATAAATTCAAACTATAAACGGTATTAATTTGTATTATTGCAAATGATTAGTGTTTTTGGGTATAACCCTTTTTATCAGTTACAAACAAAAAAGCATTATATGAATTTTACTTTAGGAAAAGAAGAGCGATTAAAAAGTAAAAAGCTGATAGAACGCCTATACGCTGAAGGAAAATCTGTTAAATCCTTTCCTTTAAGAATGGTATATTTACAAACAACACATACTTCTAATTTTTCGGCTCAAGTAGGAATTTCAGTTCCTAAACGAAATTTTAAACGTGCTGTAGATAGAAATAGAATAAAGAGGCTGATGCGTGAAAGTTATCGTTTGCAAAAACACATTGTGTATAATTCGGTTGACAAACCCTATATTTTTATGATTTCTTATCTTGCAAAAGAGGAATGGGAATACACTAAAATAGCACAAAAAATGAAATTTTTATTAACAAATTTTATAACAGAAATTGCGACAGATGAAAAATAAAAAATTTATCCTTATCGGATTATTGGGTTTATGTTTTCTTTTCTTTTCTTTTCAAGATAGATTTTTTGAAATAGCAAAGCAAATAGAAATTTACAACAATTTATATAAAATACTGAATATAAACTATATTGATGAAATAAATCCTGGGGATTTAACAAACAAAGCAATTAACAATACACTTAAAAATTTAGATCCTTATACTCGTTTTTATAACGAGCAACAGGTAGAAGATGCTCGTATTCAGCGAGAGGGCGAATATGCAGGTATGGGTATTTCTACAATGTATGTAAATGAAGGAATTGTTATTGCAAACATAAGACAGGGTTATCCAGCAGATAAGGCAGGACTAAAAGTTGGAGATATTATCACTTCTGTTAATAATCAAAAGTTGAAAGGATTGGAAAAAGACCAATTATCACAGGTGTTAAAAGGAAGTCCAGGTACGCCTATTACACTTTCTATCCGCAGAGGAAAAAAAACAAAAACGGTAAATAGTAAATTGGATAAAATAGAAATTCACCCTGTTCCTTATTACGAAATGATTAACGCAGAAACAGGTTATATAAAGCTTACTCAGTTTATAAATACAAAAGCGACAGCAGAGGTAAAAAAAGCTATAATATCTTTGGAGGAAAAGGGAATGAAAAAATTGGTTTTTGATTTGCGTAGCAATCCCGGAGGCTCGTTGTTTGATGCTATTAATATTGTAAATCTATTTATTGAAAAAGGTAAAAAAGTAGTCGATACTCGAGGAAAAACAAAGAGAAATACACATACCTATACAACAAAAAATCTTCCGTTGGATTTAAAAATTCCTTTAGTTGTATTAATAGATGGTCATTCGGCTTCAGCATCAGAAATAGTATCGGGTGCATTACAAGATTATGACAGAGCGGTAGTAATGGGCGAACGCTCTTTTGGCAAGGGGTTGGTACAACGTTATTTTAATTTAAATTATGGTACGCAAATGAAAGCTACAATTTCCAAATATTACACACCAAGCGGACGATGTATTCAGGAGTTAGATTATGCAAACAGAAACCCTAAAACGGGAGAAGTACCCAAGTTTTCAGATGGCCCTGTTAATGTGTTTAAAACAACTAAAGGACGTACCGTTTATGATGGTGGAGGTATTACGCCAGATGTAAAAATTAATCAATCTACAAAAACGAAAGAAACAAAAACCTTACTAAAATCAACAGCTATATTTAATTTTGCAACAGCATATATCCGTCAGCACCCCACAGCTGATATTAATTCGTATGCTTTTCGTTCAGATGAGTTTAATCAGTTTACAAAATATTTAAAAACAAAAGATACGGCTTTTATTACTAAACAGGAAAAATTATTTAAAAAAGCCTACAAAACCGTTAAAAACAAAAATAAAATAACACAAGGTTTTCATCAAATTTCAGAAGCATTAAAAGATGAAAAAATTGATAAAATCAGTAAAAATAAAGATATTATCATACCTTATATACAAAATGAAATCCTTGAGCGTTATTTTTATGAAAAAGGGAAGTATAAATATTTATTAAACAACGATAAAACCATAAAAAAAGCGGTTGCTTTGCTAAATAAACCAAGAGAGTATTATAAAATACTTGGTAAATAAATAGGTTTTACTTTTTAATATTAAAAGAATATGTCAAATTTAATTCAAAAAGAACGCACTAGAGCCCAAGAATCAACCAATGCTATTGAAAAGTTATATATTTCAATGCGTCATTTATTTAGTAGAGGATTTTACAAGCCAATGGGGGTTTCGGGCGAAACATTGCGTAAGTCCTTATTATTGTTACGCCCCGAAATTTATGGCTCTATTGCTGAAGACAAAATAGAACTAAACGGACTAACCTACGTAATAGAGCGATTACCCGAAGGAATTGAGGAATGTCAATTTATTAGTTTAACTGCAGACGAAGGATATAGAACATCTAAATTTACCCCTATAATTCCACCCAAAAGAAGACGCAATTGCTACCGTATAGACAAAGATGAAATGATTATCGAAATTACTCGTGGTCGTTCCGAAATTTACGATATACTCACACATTTAACCTTTTTGTTTATTGAATCGCATAAGATAAAAAATAACGTATTACTTAATGACAAAGGAAAAACCATCAGAGAGTGGCAAATATTAAAGGATATTGTACTGCATAATAAAAAAATAACATCGGAAGAGCGAGATGTTTTAGCGGTTCATTTAGGAACTATTTTAGGACGCACATACGATGAGGTTTGTCATTCTTATGCTGTTTTTGAAACGGAAGAAAATCCAAATAGATTTTTTCATCTTATTTATTGGTTGGGTAAATTGGCTATTAATGAGGATTTGCAAGATAAAAAAAGGTCTGTTAGGTTTAGTGCTGTTTTAAGTGAAGAAATAGGGCATCATATTTATGGAGAAATTTGGGCTAATAACATCAAAAAAACACTTTTTGAAAATAATTTAATAAATAGACCCCTCCATATTATTAGTGCCAATATGCACAGTGTTTTAAATACTATTTATGCACCAAAAGCCTTGCCTAAAGAAGCTAAAACACACGATGGATTCGCATTGTTTGAATTGTTAAGCGACAATCAAAATAAAGCATTGCAAACGAAGGTTAAAAATTATGCTTCTAAAAATGGATTGATTTATATAAAAGATAATTCCGGGACAAATATTAATGTACAAATTATTGATACTGACAAGTTAGATTTCAAGGGTTTACCGTTTAAAAAAGAGGCTTCTCAAAAAGAAAACCCTGTATTAATTGTGATGGATTATGCTTTTGGAGAACAAGCATACGAAACAATGGACGAATTATTAAAATTTTACAAAATAAAGGAAAAAAAAATACGTTTAGATGTTCAATCAGTTTCCATAATGGGTAAAGCGGGGATTTTAGAAGGAGGAAAAGGCGATGTTATGATTCCGTCAGCTCATATTTTTGAAGGAACAGCAGACAATTATCCCTTCAAAAACGAATTATGTAAAGAAGACTTGGAGGGTTTTGGAGTAGGTGTTTATAACGGTTCAATGATAACCGTTTTAGGAACTTCTTTACAAAATAGGAACTTATTAAAATTTTTCTATGGAAGTACGTGGAATGTGATAGGATTGGAAATGGAAGGGGCTCACTATCAAAAAGCAATTCAGGCAGCTTCTAAAATTAGAAAAACAATATCCGAAGATGTAAAAGTGCGGTATGCTTATTATGCGTCTGACAACCCCTTAGAAACAGGAGCTACATTAGCGTCAGGAGGATTAGGAATGAGTGGAGTAACGCCTACCTATGCTATAACACAAAAAATAATTGAACAAATATTGCATAGCAAATAATGACAAACAAAAAAAATAACAGCAACGAGGAAGAGGTGGATTTAGGCTCTTTGTTTCTCATTATAGGTAAGGGTTTTTCTAATTTGTTTAACTTTATTGGAGGTGTCTTTAGGGGTATTTTTGATTTTTTTATTCAAATAGTACTATTTTTTAAAAATAATTTTTTAAAAATAGGAGTTGCTACGTTAGTTGGGGTAATTGTTGCTACTTATTTGGACTTTAGTAAAGGAGTAATTTATCAATCTGAAATGGTTGTACAGCCAAATTTTAAAAGTACCGAGCAAGTTTATAAAAACATAGAATATTATAATACACTAACAAAATTAGAAGACAAAACACTCTTGGCAAATGCTTTTAACATAAGTCAAGATGAAGCTAAAAGTTTGGAAAGTTTTTCTATACTTCCTCTTGAAACGGAAAAAGATATCGTTACTTCTTATGATAAAATAATAAGAAAAGTAGATACTTTGGCAGCAAAGGGTTATTTATATAAAAACTTTAAAAATTCATTTACAGATTTAGATTATTCATTTCATAAAATAAAGGTTAAGTCAAGACGTAACAACATATTTACCAAGTTAGAAAATACAATTATTAAAGACATAAACAATAACAACTATTTTAAAGTTCAAAAAGAAATATCTATTAGCAATATAGAACGAACCAAGCAAGTTTTCAAAAGCAACTTACAAAAAGCAGATACCTTGCAAAGTTCTTATATTAAAGCACTGTTGTTGTCGGCAAAAAAAGAAACCAAAGGGACAACAATTGATATGGGAAGCACAAATAATGCTAAACCTAAAGAAATAGAGTTGTTTGCCACTATCAGAAATATTAATGACAAACTTTCGGATATTAATGTTTTAAAAGCAAAAAACACACATATTATTAATGTAATTTCCTCTTTTCAAAAGGTGGGTTCAAAAACAGAAGGAGTGTTAGGTAATAGATATGTTAAATACGGTTTATTAGGAGGCTTTTTAATGACCTTGTTTTTACTGCTTATAAAACTTAATCGCTTTTTGAATAACTACAAATTAAGAAATAACACGAAATAGGTACATTTATTTTCTCCTTTTAAGGGATCAGGTAAATTTATGGAGAGTAGTTGTTTTCTTAAAAATAAAATTGATTTTTAAACTAAAAACCATAAAGTTTGAAAACTCTAAAAAAGTTATACCACTTTAACCCCTGTTTAAAGAGTCCATTATAATTTCACATCCCTCCTTAATTTCTGTGTCAGAAATTGTTAGGGGGGGCGTAATGCGTATTGCTCTTTTTTCATAGAGCAACCAAAACAAAATCAATCCTTTATTTAAGCAGTTCAAAATAATATTATCTGCCATTTCGGGTGTTTCCATAATTAGAGTGAGCATTAACCCTCTCCCTCTAATTTCTTTTATTTTAGGGTGTTTTAAATTATTTCGTATAAGTTGTTCTTTCCGTAGTACTTCTTCCATTAAGTTTGAAGATAGTATTTCTTTGGTTGTTGCGACTCCAGCAGCTGCAATAATAGGGTGTCCGCCAAATGTTGTAATATGACCTAATTTAGGCTGTTCTTTTAGGCTGTTCATTACTTCATAAGATGAAATAAAAGCCCCTATGGGCATACCACCACCAAGCCCCTTTCCTGTAATGAGAATATCGGGCGTTACATTATAATTATCGAAACCCCAAAATTTTCCTGTACGCCCTACTCCTGCTTGAATTTCGTCTAAAATTAACAAAGTTCCTACTTTTTCGCATTGTTGTTTAACTTTTTGTAAATAATTGTTTGTAGGCTCTATAAAACCAGCACCGCCCTGTATGGTTTCTAAAATAACACCAGCAGTTTTTGTCGTAATTTTGGTAATATCGTCAATATTATTAAACGATATAAATTTTGTGTTGGGAATTAATGGGCGAAAAGCACGGTTTTGCTCCTCAGTACCACAAACACTCATTGCTCCCATTGTGTTTCCGTGATACGCATTTTGGGCTGCAATAATTTCACTACGTCCTGTAAATCGCTTTGCTAATTTTAAAGCCCCTTCTGTTGCTTCCGTTCCTGAATTTACGAGATAAACAGACGATAATTTATCGGGCAATGTTTTTGCCAATAATTTGCACAATGTTAGTTGCGGTTCTTGAATAAACTCGCCGTACACCATTACGTGTGTATATTTTTCTAACTGTTCTGTAATGGCTTTTTTAATTTTTGGATGATTATGCCCTAAACTGTTTGCCGAAACTCCAGCAATAAAATCAAGATACTTTTTATGGTTGGTATCATAAATATAACTTCCCTTTGCGTGTGAAATTTCTATGCCCAAAGGGTGTGGCGTTGTTTGTCCTTGATATTTTAAAAAATCTTCTTTCAAAATTACTCTTGCCTATCGTTTAGTATTAAATCTTTTTCTAATTTTTCTTTTTTAGTACTTTCTTTTTGGAACTGTTTTTTTGCTTTTGTCATTTCTTTAGGAAAGTTTTTAAGTTTTTTTACTTGTGATTTTTCAAAAATATCTTCTTTTGTTTTTGGTTTTTCTTCTTCACGCCACACAAAACCTTTAAACCTTAATTGGTCTTTAGGAAACTTTGAAGGAGGATATGTTTTTCCTTCAGTCTTTTTAAAATATTTGGTTTCGTATATTTCGTTATTTTCCAAGGTAAACTCAATATCTGAAGCTATTTCTTTTGTAATGGTTTCTAATTTTTTTGATTTTTCATTCCTATTGAAATAAATAGACTCTGCATTTCCTTTTACCAATAGTTTTTTTATCTTGTTATCGACAAATTTTCCGTACATATTAAGTCCCTTAATCTGATTAAAATTATCAGTATCAATAGAATCTTGTTCTACTACAAAGGCTTTTTTATAGATAAATAACGAGTCTAATTTTTCTGTTTTGGCATTACTTAAAATCTGAATAGAATCGCCGGTTATTTGATTTTTTCCTGACCATAAAACAGGTTTCTTATACATTTTTGTAAGTCCTGTTATTTGGCTTGAATGGATAGAGTCGCATTTTCCTTGTAGGTTGGATTTAAAAATTTTCACATTGTGGAATGTACGTACAATACGTTTTTTAGGTTTTCCTGTTATCATAATCGTATCGCCGTGTATATACATTGAGTCTTTATCTTTTACTGTAATTCCTACAGCTCTATCCACTATAAAAAGTGAGTCTTTATGTTTAAAAATTTCGGCATAATTCCCTTTTGTAACCATATTATTAATTGTATCAATAACTTTAATTCGGTTGGTAGCCGATGCAAATCCTTTTCGTTTATCATAATACATACTATCGGCATAAACAGTCCTGTTTTTTAAGAATAAGGTTGCTTTTTTCACAAAATAAGAAATATCGGTATTGGTATTATAAAACCCTCTTTCGGCATATATTTTTGTACCATCTTTTAAATCGGTAATAGTTGATGCTCCGTATAAATATGCCAATTTTGTGTTTGTATAATAGTCTAAATGATTAGATTTTAGTATGTTATTAGGGTTGGTAACAGTAACTGTTGTTCGTGCCGTAAACTTTTTTTCTTTGGCGTGATACGTTCCTTTAACGCTTTTTAATGTATTGGTTTTATCACGAATCGTTCCTCCGTTGGGATAATATAATAGTTGTTTTTGTCGGTTAAAATAAAGCGTATCGGTAGTTAGTTTCATTTCTTTATCATTTACTTCTACATTACTCCACGATTTAGCTATTTTTGTATTTCCATTATATGTTGCAAAGTCGGAGTATTGAATAATGCTATCGCCTTGTTCCATAACAACCTCTCCTACGGCTTTAAACAGGTTTTCTTTTTGGTATAACAAAGCTCGTTTACAATCTAAGGTAGCACCTTCGTGAGCAATTTTTACATTACCTATAAGTATAGTTGCTCCCGGATATTTATCTTCATCGGACGTTGATATTTTAGATGATAATATCTTTATTTTTTTTCCTTGAGAAAAACTTCCGAAACTATATATTACTAAAATAAAAAAGAGTATTTTTTTCAATGGGTTATCATTTTATTGACAAAAATAATGAAAAGAATTGTGCCAAAGTCCTTAATTTAATAATAAAAAAATGGAAAATTAATTATCTATCCATAAATTTGCACAATCAATATACAAAACAAACTATGAAAAGTGAATTTGATTTATCGCTTGAAGAAATGAAATCCTACGGATATAAAATAGTTGATTTAATAGCCGAGTATTGGGCTACAATGGACGATAAAAAACCCGTTACGAAATTTACCCGAAAGGAAATGGATACTATTTTTTCAGGAGAAATACCCTATAAAAGTTCTGATGCAAACGAGGTTTTAGATTTTGTTGCCAATGCTCTAAAAAAACATAGTAACATCAGCACCCACGCTAAGTTTTACTCTTTTGTTCCCGGTCCCAGTAATTACATAAGTACCTTAGCTGATACGTTGGCTACGGGGTTTAATATTTTTTCGGGAGGATGGGTAATTTCTCCAGCCGCTGCTCAATTAGAAATTGTAACCATTAATTGGTTATTAAAAATATTTGGATTTCCTATTAAAAAAGGAGGTGGTCTTTTTACCAGCGGTGGTTCTATGGCAAATTTAACAGCTTTAGTTACTGCTCGAAGAATTAAATGCGGAGATGATTTTTCAAAAGCTGTCATCTATTTATCCGACCAAGCTCACTCGTCAAATATTAAAGCTATTAGAATTTTAGGGTTCAAAAAAGAACAAATACGAATTATTCCTACAGATTTTGAATTTAAAATAAGTTTGAACAAGCTAAAAAACGAAATAGCAAGAGATCGTTTAATTGGCTTACACCCTTTTTGTTTTATAGCCAATGCAGGAACTACCAATACAGGAACTGTTGATCCTTTAAATGAAATTGCAGACATTTGCGAAAAAGAAAACTTGTGGTTTCATATTGACGGAGCATACGGAGCCGCTGCTATTTTATCAAAAAAAGGAAGTAATTTATTACAAGGAATAGAACGTGCCGATTCCCTAACGGTTGACCCCCATAAATGGTTTTATCAGCCTTATGAAATAGGATGTTTATTGGTAAAAGACGCTTCGTGGTTAAGCAATACTTTTAGTGAAAAACCTGAATATCTAAAAGATGTAGAGGGAAACAAATCGGAAATTAATTTTTATGATTACGGAATACAACTAACTCGCAGATTGCGAGCCTTAAAATTTTATATGTCTATAAAAACTTACGGACTTGACGCTTTTAAAAACGCAGTAACAAACAATATTTCATTAGCTGAAGAAGTAGAATCTGCATTGCGAAAAAGTAAAGTATGGGAAGTTATTTCACCAGCAACATTAGCTGTTATTAATTTTAGATATAATCCTTTGGAATATGATTTTTCAGAAAAAGAATTAGACGTTCTAAATCAGCAAATATCACAAAAAGTAATGGACTCTAAAGAAGCTGTTTTGGTTACCACTATACTAAACAAACAAGTAGTTTTGCGTATGTGTTTGATTAACCCCAGAACTTCTTTTGACGATGTAAAGGAAACAATAGAACTTTGTGAAAAGTTTGGTGATGAAATTGTAAAAGCTCAAAAAAGATAACAAATGGTGTAGGCTACAATTCCTCTGAATAAGTTATTGTAGCAATACTAACTGTTATGTTTTTTGCTTTTAATAGTTCTTTACAACAGGCTTCTAAGGTAGCTCCTGTGGTAATTACGTCATCAATTAGCAGTATGTGTTTACCTTTCAAATCGGTTGTATTAGTGGCGTAAAATTTAGTTTTCGTGTTTTTAAATCGTTCAAAACGGTGTTTTAAAGTCTGTGTTTGACTTGTAGATACTCGTTGTAAAAAAGTTGTTTTATAAGGAATGTTAAGTGTTTCACTCAACGCTATTCCAAATTTTGTTAATTGATTATATCCTCTTTGTTTTTCTTTTTTAGGGTGTAGTGGAACAGGAATAATACAATCAACATCTTTAAAAACGTTATTGTTTTTAAGTTGATTTCCAAACCAATACCCTAAAAAACGTCCAACTTTTTCATTGCCTTTATATTTTAAAGCGTGTATTAATTTTTGAGAGACTCCGTGCTTTCTAAAATACATAAACGAAACCGCTTTTTTTATAGGAATCCTTCCAAAAAAAAGAGCTGTTACTTTATTGTTTTCATAATTTTTGATATGCATAAAAGGTAAATCGGACAAGCAAAAACTACACAAAACATCCTCTTGTTTTAGTAAAAAAGCACTACAAGAAACACAGGTTTTTGGGTAAAAAATATGTATAAAATCCTTCAATAAACCCATACGTAATTTTTTTTAAAATATCTCTCAAACAAAAAACCCTAACCGGCTATAAAATTAGCTTTTTAGGGTTTTTAAAAGGTGGTGCCTCCAGGAATCGAACCAGGGACACAAGGATTTTCAGTCCTTTGCTCTACCAACTGAGCTAAGGCACCTTAGCGTTAGCGGGTGCAAATATAAAAGGGTTTTTTTAATCTACCAAATAAAATTTTAAAAAAATATGTTGTAGCTTTGCTTTTTTATCTAAATCGTTGAAAATGCACTTAATAATAGACGTTGGTAATACTCGTGTTAAAACCGCTGTTTTTAGGGATAATAAGATTGTTAAAACGACTGTTTTTTTGAAGGCAGAAATAGTCATAGCAACGAGAATGATGGTGGCAAATTATAAAATTGTGTCTGGAATAATATCGTCAGTAGCAAAAATATCTAAAAAAGAACTTGATGAACTGCATAAAATAATAGATATTACAGAGCTAAACCACACTACAAAAATTCCGTTCAAAAACTTATACAAAACCCCTAAAACACTTGGTGTAGATAGGATAGCGTTAGTGTCGGCAGGAATACAGGAGTATCCTAACAAAAATGTATTAATCATTGATGCAGGTACGTGTGTTACTTTTGATTTTATTTCTGAAGAAAAAGAATATTTTGGAGGAGCCATTTCTCCCGGATTAAAAATGAGATACAAGGCATTACATCAATTTACGGCAAATTTACCACTACTCAAAAAACAAGAAAAAATCCCGATAATTGGAGGAACAACAGATGAATCTATTCATTCGGGTGTTTTAAATGGTCTTTGTAATGAAATAGACGGTGTAATAAACCAATACAAAGCTATTTTTAAAGATTTAACAGTTGTTTTAACAGGAGGTGATAGTAATTTCTTGTTAAAACAATTAAAAAACCGCATATTTGCCCATTCAAATTTTATTTTGGAAGGATTATACACAATTTTGATTTATAACAAAACGAATGATTAAAAGAGGATTTATTTTTTTATTTTTATTATTGATTTCAGGAATAACAACAGCACAAAGGAATAATGATGTATCGCCATATTCATTTTTTGGAATAGGAGAAGATTTTTCACCAAAAACAGTAGCACAATCTTCTATGGGAGGTATTGGGGTTGCAATGAAAGAATTAAACTACTTGAATTTTATCAATCCAGCAGCATATGCCGATTTGCGATATGCAACCTATGGAATAGGAGGATTAACCTCCTTTTTAACACTAAGGGAATCCAACGCTTCACAGTCTGGTAATTCTACAAGTTTACGCTATATTTCGTTAGCTTTTCCTATTGGTAATAAAGCAGGTTTTTCTGTGGGATTACAACCATTATCTTCAGTAGGCTATTCTTTACTAAATAGACAGCGAGATGCTGACAATATTCTTGTAGAAGTTAATCGTTATTTTGGTAAAGGAGGAACGAGTAAAATTTATGCAAGTTATGGTATGTACTTGTTTAAAGGGTTTTCTATGGGGATAGAGGCTGGTTATGTTTTTGGTAATATTACAAATAACATTATTAATAGTCGCTCAAAGGTTGATTTAGCAACAAAATACAAACAGGAAACTACGGTAAGAGGAAGTGTTGTAAAATTAGGGATTCAGTATAAAACAGACTTAAACCAAGACTTACAATTAAGTACTGGTATTGCAATGAAAATATCAAATTCACTTACCCAAAAAGGAACAGAAAAATTATATAACCTGTCTTTTAGAAGTTCTGGACAGGAAATAATAGGAGAAACGCTCTACGACAGGTCTGTAAGCTTTCAAATAGAAAGTCCTACTAAAGTTGTTGCTGGATTAGGCTTGGGAAAAGAAAATAATTGGTATATTGGTCTAAATTCAACATTCCAAGGAGCTTTTGAAGCATCAACAAAACAATTGTCGCAAGATTATCGATACGAAAGTGTTGTAAAAACATCTTTAGGAGGGTATTATATACCAAAAATAAATTCTATTTCCAGTTACTGGAAAAGAGTTACTTATCGTGCAGGTGTTCGTTTTGGAAAAATGGGATTATCAGTCAATGGAAACTCAATAAATAATAATAAATTTACATCTATTAGGGATTTTGGTATAAATGTTGGTTTAGGATTACCATTGCCACGACAAATGTCAAATGTTAATATAGGGTTTGAGTACGGACAAAAGGGAACAACAAGCAATAATTTAATAAAAGAAGATTATTTTAATATACGATTAGGTTTGTCACTAAACAGCTTAAACTGGTTTAAGAAAAGAAAAATAGATTAATTAAAACTGATAAATGATGAAAAAAGTTACGAAATTACTAACAGGATTATTTTTGTTTGTAGCCGTAAGTGGAGTAAACGCACAGGCAAGTCAAGAATGCAACATTAAATATAATTTAATGAAAAGCAATGTAAAAGTAAAAAAATATGCAGAAGCAAAACCTGACTTAGAATGGTTGTTAGTAAACTGCCCTAAACTGTCCGTTAGCATCTATCAATACGGGTCAAAAGTTGCTAAAAACTTAAAAGACCACGATTTAGCAAAAAGAATTTATGAGGGCAGATTAACAAATTACCCTGATAAATCACCTGCTAAAGCACATAGTGATTATGCTACCTATTTAATAAAAAACAAGTTGGCTTCTAACGAAGAAGTTTTTGTGTTTTTAGAAAAAGCCTATAAAATATCACCAAAAGAAATGAGTGCTAAAAATATATTTAGGTTTTTTAAAAGTGTATTAGATAAAAATAAGGACTCAAACCCTCAAAAAGTATTTGACACCTATGATGATGTAATGGAGTCGGTGGGTGAAAAGTTAGAGGACTATAGCAAAAAAATAACAACATTAAGAGCTAAAGAAACTGCTGGTACAATAAGCAAAAAAGAAAAGTCAAAATTAAAAAGATATATCATTAACTCTAAGGCTTCTGGTCAGGTAGAGGGAGGATTAGACGTTATGATTTCTGAAATAGCTACTTGTGAGCGATTGATACCAATATTAAGCAGGGATTTTGACGCTAAAAAAAGTGATGCTGTTTGGTTACGAAGATCAGTTTCTCGTTTACATAATAAAGGGTGTCAATCTGACCCGTTGTATGCAAAATTAGCAAAAGCCTATGCAGAAGCCTCTCCATCTTCAGATGCCTATAACTTCTTAGCTGGGGTATTAGAAAAAAAGGGAGACACAAAAGGTGCTACTGCAATGCGTAAAAAAGCCTTTGAATTAGAAACTGACCCTAACAAAAAAGCACGATTAAAATTAATGGAAGCACAGGATTCTAATAGTAAAAGTCGAGCGAGATCATTGGCTTATAAAGCTCTAAAATATAATCCAAATATGGGAAAGGCCTATCTTTTTATAGCAAGTTTATATGCAAGAAGTGCTAATTCGTGCGGAAAAGATGAGTTTGAAAAAAGAATGGTATATGTTGCTGCCCTAAACAAAGCCTTAAAAGCAAAACAAGTAGATCCAGGTTGTGGAGCAGGAAGGTATATAGCAAACTATCAAAAAAATATCCCTGGTAAAAAATTAGTTTTCCAAAAAGGAATTGCATCAGGAACACCTCATAAAGTAGCTTGTTGGATAGGCGAAACAGTTAGAATACCTTAAAAAGTATGGTTTTTAACTTAAAAAACAAATATATTAACATTGCTATCATTGGTTTGATAGTGATGTTTTTTTCTTGTACAAATACCTCCAAACAGGTAAAGGATTTTTTGGCAGACAAAAATAAACCCATTGGCACTGCTAAAAACATAAACCACGTTTATAAAGATTCTGGAAAAATAACAAGTAGGCTGATAACTCCTGTTTTAAAAGATTTTTCTAACAGAGAAGAACACCCCTACAACGAATTTCCTAATGGGATAAAGATTGTTACCATCAACAAAAACGGCAAAGACTCTACTACAATTACAGGAAACTACGCAATATCGTACAATAAAACATCTATTTCTGAAATAAAAGGAAATGTTGTAATATTCAGCCATCGAAAAAAAACAAAATTAGAAACAAATCAATTGTTTTGGGATCAAAAAGAATCGTATTTTTTTACAGAAGAAGGATTCCGACTAACCACTCCAAAAGACACTATCAATGGATTTGGGTTTGAGTCAAAACAAGATTTAACAAAATGGGTAGCAAAAGATATAACAGGAGATTTTATTGTAACAGAAATTAACTAAAAGTTAATCATTTGTAATCGAATAGTTTTATAAAAGCACATTTTTGGATTTGGTTCTGTTTTTTAAGGAGTGAATTGCGTATATTTGTTTTTAATAAAACCCTATCGTTTGATTTTCAAATAAATGTCTAATGTGCAAAATTTAGATTTCGTAATAAAAGTGTGTTTTTAAATCACTCAAAAAACCAATGAAAAAAATAATAATTCTTTTTCTTTTACCCTTGTTTGTAACAGCCCAAGAAACAGCTACTATTAAAGGTGTGGTTCGAAATAGAGATAACCGCCCTGTTGAAGGGGTAACCATATCATACCTTAACAAAGGAACAATAACTAATAAAAGAGGAGAGTATTTATTTGTAATTCCAATTAATAAAATGGTAATAGCTACTTTTAGCCATATTACCTACAAAACCATTCAAAAAAGATTTACAGCACGTGGTAGGCAGACTTTTAATTTTTCTCCTAAGTTAGATGTTAAGAGTGAACAATTAAAAGAGGTTGTCGTTAAAAATCATCAAAAAGAAGCACAAGGCATTTTTAAAATAAATACAAAAAAAATAAAAAATATTGTTGGAGCAAATACAGGCGTAGAAACAGTATTAATGACTTTGCCTGGAGTGAGTAATAATAATGAATTAAGTACGCAATACAATGTGCGAGGAGGGAATTATGATGAAAATTTGGTTTATGTAAATGGAATTGAAGTATATAGACCTTTTTTGATTCGCTCTGGACAACAAGAAGGACTTAGTTTTGTAAATCCAAATATGATACAAAACGTTGTTTTTTCTGCTGGAGGATTTCAAGCAAAATATGGCGACAAACTATCATCTGTACTGGATATAACCTATAAAAAACCAGCAAAATTCAACACAAAAATAGATTTGAGTTTATTGGGGGGTAGTGCTACGATTGAAAATGTTTTTTTTAACAAAAGGATAAGTACTATTTTAGGGGTTCGATATCGTGATAATAGTTTGTTTGTCAATACAAAAGATACAGAAGTAAATTTTAACCCCAACTTTACAGATGTACAAGGGTTTTTAAACTATGATGTTTCTGATGCTGTAGCACTTCGGTTTTTGGGTAATTTTTCCCTAAATAACTACAACTACAAACCCTTAACAAGAAAAACACGTTTTGGAACAACTCTAAACCCTTTAGAATTGGTTGTTTTTTATGAAGGACAAGAAAAAGACCAATATAAAACATTATTTGGGGCTTTTTCTACAGTTTATAAAGTGAATAGTAACTTAAAAATAACAGGAACGTTATCTTCTTTTAATACGCAAGAAGAAGAATATTTCGATATTTTAGCACAATACAATTTAGGGGAAGTTAATACTACTATAGGTGGTAAAAACTTTGGAAAAGTCGATTTTTATAAGGGGGTAGGTTCACAATTGAATCACGCACGTAATGATTTGGACGCTTTAATTGGTAATATTGATATAAAAGCTATGCTAAAAAACGGACAAAATGAGTGGCAAATGGGTGTAAAATATCAAACAGAAAACATTAAAGATTACATTCGTGAGTGGGAATTAATTGACGATTCTGGGTTTTCAATTCCTTCTGCAAGTGCCAATAATTCTAAAAATGAACCCTACACTCCTTACGAAAAACCGCTTAACCTTTTTAAAAATGTTCGTGCTAAAAATGATGTAACCATAAATCGCCTTTCAGGGTTTTTACAATTTAGTAGAAAAGCATACTGGAATAATCATCAGTTTTGGTTGAATTTTGGGGTTCGCACACAGCATTGGCAGGTTACATCTAAAGGATATACAGATGCAAAACATATTATTGTTAGTCCAAGAGTACAACTTGCCGTAAAACCCAACTGGGATAGCGATATTTTATTTAGAGTTTCGGGAGGTTGGTATTCACAACCGCCATTTTACAAAGAATTACGTGATTATAAGGGGCAGATATATCCAAAAATAAAGGCTCAAAAATCTATTCATTTTGTTGTGGGAAATGATTATAGTTTTATAATGTGGAACCGTCCATTTAAATTAACTTCAGAAATTTATTATAAAAAATTATCTGATATAAACGCTTATTCAGTTGATAATGTTCGTATTCGATACCGTGCCGATAATCTTACGAATGCCTATGCTTATGGGTTAGACCTCCGTTTAAATGGTGAGTTTGTTCCAGGAAGTGATAGTTGGTTTAGTTTTGGTTATTTAAAAACAGCAGAAAATATAAACAATCAAGGTTTTATTGCAAGACCTACTGACCAACGACTAAAATTTGGTGTTTTGTTCCAAGATTACGTCCCCAGTCTTCCTGATTTTAAGGCATATATAAATTTAGTATATAATACAGGACTCCCCGGCGGAGCTCCTTCATATGCTGATGTTTACGAATTTCAAGGGCGTTTAAACGACTATAAACGTGCTGATTTGGGAATCTCATACGTCTTTGCCACCCCTAACAAACCTTCTACAATCGTTTTTTTTAAATATTTTAAGGAGTTTACAGCAGGAGTTGAACTTTTTAACATTTTTGATATCCGCAACGCCATTACCAATACGTGGCTTCGAGATGTACAAAGCAAACGCCAATATGGAATACCTAATTATATGAGTGGCAGAGTTGTCAATTTTAAAATAGGAATGATGTTTTAGTTGTTTTTACAAAGCTAACAAATCAAAACAAAGCCTATATTAAATTACGACTTTTAGTCATTTCTGAAACTATGGACTGAAAGCCTATAGTGGTTTGTTTTGTAAAATTTGATAGTTTTCTTGTAGAATCTAATACCATTTGCCATTTGAATTTACTGTAAAAGAAAAACGATGCACAACTATAGTACGGCGATTTTTATTTTGAAATAGAAAGGTAAAAAGGGCTTTTTATTACGGTAAAATCAAATGGCAAACGGTATAGGTATTCGACAGAGGAGAATGGAAAGATTACTATCCACAAATATGATGAAAAGTGTTCAAAAGCGTATTCTGATTTTAGTGATTTTTAGTGATAGTGAAATAAAAACGGTTAGTTTTAATCCGCTTGATAACTGTAAAGAAAGTGTTTATATTGTTCCATATACAATTGAAGGAGACAAAATAACAGCTACACAAAAAGACGGTAAAATAGTTGTTGTTACCTACAAGATTAGTAGAGATGAGTTATTGATTGTTTTCGAAAAAGAAGGAAAAGAAGTTTATAAAAGATTATAAATTTCCTACATCACAGTATAAATGAAATTATCGCAGATTCAACTATGTCTAAATTTGTTCGTAATAGTCTTTTAAAGTAAGTATCCCGAAAATTAAGTTTATACAACAACCTATTAGAGAAAATTTATCAACTCAAATGAGTGAATTTACACAGTTAAAAAGTTTTAGGAGTGAATGTGGTTACAACAATAGGGGTATTCAAACCTTACAAGTAATACCATTTGCTATTTGAAAAAGGAAGGGAAACAAAAAGGTTTATTAAACAGTAAATTTTAAACTTTGGATTAAAACGGCTAATGAAAATGTTAGTCGTTTTTTTTGTTGAAAGTTGGAAGCAAGAGACGGCAAACGGCTAATATTATTTTAACTTTGAATTTACTCAAAAAATAAAATGATGGTTTTTTTCTTTATATGAAAAAGAAAAACGAGACATAACCGTAGTTACGGCTATTTTTTATTTTGAAATAGATAGGTAAAAAGGAATTTTTATTCCAGTAAATTCAAATAGCAAATGGTACAATACTTTTTTGAGAAGTCCCATTTAAAATACTATCCTTAAATGCATTTACTAATTGAACTTACTCCATAGCAAACAAAACATAATTATCTTGTTTCTAATAAAATAAAGTACTACTTTTGCACCCCAATTTAAGAATTTATACCAAAATGAATATAACAAAAGAAAACATTGATGCGTTAAACGCTGTTGTAAAAGTTGATATTGTTGCTGAGGATTACCAAGATAGAGTAACAAAAGTATTGAAAGATTATCGTAAAAATGCAAATGTTCCGGGGTTTAGAAAAGGGAATGTTCCTTTAGGAATGATAAAAAAGCAGTATGGGAAAGCGGTAATGATTGATGAGGTTAATAAACTTTTACAAGAAAGCTTAAATACGTTTTTACAGGAAGAAAAATTGGATATTTTAGGAAACCCACTACCTAAAATGCAAGAAGATTTTTCTTGGGATACTGATACGTTTTCTTTTGAGTTTGAATTAGGATTAACTCCTGAATTTGAAGTAAATTTAAAAGGAAAAAACAAAATAATTAATTACGAAATAGAAGCTACTGAAGATTTACTTGAAAAGGAGGTAGAAAATATTCGAAATAGATACGGAGAAGTAACCACATTGGAAAAAGTTACAGAAACTACCAACACCATAACGGGTACTTTTGTGAACAACGAAAAAGAAATAGAAAAAAAATCATCTTTTGAAGTAAGTGAGTTAAAAGGCGATAAAAATCAAAAGAAAATTATAGGTGCTAAAGTAGGAGATACGATTGAACTTGAAACAAAAGGATTGTTTGAAGATGATCACAAACTGCAACATATTTTAGAAATTCCTCACGATGAAGTTCACGGATTAGACATCAAGGTAGTTTTAACAATTGAAGAAATTACAAAAACAGAACCGGCTGTGTTAGACCAAGAATTGTTTGACCGATTATTTTCTGATAAAAGCGTAACAACAATAACGGAATTGAAAGAAAAAATTAAGGACGATGCTGAAAAACAATTCAAAGAACAATCTGACCAACAATTACTAAATAGTATTAACGACTACCTTATAGAAAATACAAAATTTGATTTACCGCAAGAATTTTTAGAAAAATGGTTGCAAAATGTAGATGGAAATCCATTGACTGAAGAACAAGCCAAAGCGGAATATAAAAAATCAGAAAAAGGATTACGATATCAACTTATTGAATCAAAAATTATAAAAGATAATAATATTAATGTTGGTTATGGTGCTTTAGTAGAATATACAGAGAACTTTATTCGTATGCAAATGACTCAGTTTGGTAAATTAGACCCATCAAAAGAGGAATTAGAAAGCATTACAACTAATGTTTTAAATAACAAAGAAGAAGTGCAACGATTACAACGACAAATGATACCTCAAAAATTATTAACTTTTTACAAAGAAAATATGAGTTTCAAATCAAAAAAATTAAGCTATAGTGAATTTATTGAGGAGGTTTATAAAACAGTACCAAAGACTAAAGAAGAACTAATCGAAAAATAGTATTCTTATCGTTATATCATACCCCAAATTTTTTATTTGGGGTTCTTTTTTTAAAAAAACTATTACAAAAAACAAAAATGGCAACAACAAACTTATCAAGCTATGATAAAAACACAATTCCTAATGCAAAAAAAATGCGTTTTGGAATAGTAGTTTCGGAGTGGAATAGTGATATTACTGAAAATATGCACAAAGGAGCTATAACAACTCTTATCGATTGTGGTGCTACAAAAGAAAATATTGTTTCTTGGCAAGTTCCAGGAAGTTTTGAGTTGGTATATGGCTGTAAAAAAATGATTGAAACAGCACAAATAGATGCCGTTATTGCTATTGGAAACGTAATTCAAGGAGAAACAAAGCATTTCGATTTTGTTTGCGAAGGGGTTACTCAAGGAATTGTTGATTTGAATATCAAATATGATGTACCTGTAATTTTTTGTGTTCTAACAGATAACACTAAACAGCAATCAATTGACCGCTCAGGAGGAAAATTAGGTAATAAAGGTGTGGAATGTGCCATTGCTGCTATAAAAATGGCTGCTATAAAAAATCAGTCTGTTTAAAATAGTTTTATTGTAGATGCTAATATTCCATATTCTAAAAACAAAGAAATAAAGCTGTTTTTAGAAAAATACTACATCGTATAATAAAAATAGCGTACCTTTGTTTAAATGCTTCCTTTTGTGATTTTTAGGGGAAAAGAGGCTTAGTATGAGGTTTTAATTCGGAACAAAGAGTGTTTTATTTGAGTAAATTGAGAGTTAAAAGTATTACTATTTCAACTTCTTAGAAACTGCATTTACAAATTGAATTTAACTTTTATAAAAATGGCAAGTAAATATATCATCGCATTAGACCAAGGTACAACGAGTTCTCGTTCTGTAATTGTTAATGAAAACGGACAAATAGTAGGAATGGCACAACAAGAATTTGAACAAATTTTTCCAAAGTCAGGTTGGGTAGAACACGATGCTACAACAATTTTAGAAACACAGTTAGCTACTTTAAAAAAAGCCATTGCAAAAGCAAATATTACAGCAAAAGAAATAGTAGGTATTGGTATTACAAATCAACGAGAAACAAGTGTGATTTGGAACAAAAACACAGGAAAACCCGTTTATAACGCTATCGTTTGGCAAGACAAGAGAACTTCTGATTTTTGTAAAAAACTAAAAAATAAAGGACTTGAAGACTACGTAAAAAAGACTACTGGACTGGTTATTGACAGTTATTTTTCAGCAACCAAAATTCATTGGATTTTTGAAAATGTAAAGGGAGTGAGGGAAGAAGCTGAAAAAGGGAATATACTGTTTGGGACAATTGATACGTGGCTACTGTGGAACTTGACAAACGGCAAAGTACACGCAACAGACTACAGTAATGCTTCTCGAACAATGCTTTTTGATATTAAAAATTTATGTTGGGATGAAAAATTAATGGAAGAACTTAATATTCCAAAATCAATATTGCCAAAAGTACACCCCTCTTCATTTTATTTTGGAGATTATACATTGGACGGTCATAAAATTCCTATTGCAGGAATTGCAGGAGATCAGCAATCCGCATTGTTTGGACAAGCGTGTTTTAATAAAGGTAACGCTAAAAACACATATGGAACAGGCTGTTTTATGTTGATGAATATCGGAGAAAATATTGAATACTCTAAAAACGGACTATTAACGACCATCGCTTGGGGAATTAACGGAAAAGTTTTTTATGCTCTTGAGGGAAGTGTTTTTATAGCTGGTGCTGCTATCCAATGGTTACGAGATGGTTTAAAAATTATTAACAATGCTAAGGATAGCGAAATTTTTGCAAAAAAAGTAAAAGGAGATAATCCCGTTTATGTAGTTCCTGCTTTTGTAGGTTTGGGAGCTCCGTATTGGGATATGTATGCTCGAGGAGCTATTTTTGGATTATCAAGAGATACTGGTAAAAACCATCTTATAAAAGCAACTTTAGATGCTCTTGCTTACCAAACAAAAGACGTTTTAGATGTTATGCAAAAAGACAGTAATACTACTTTGAGTTCTTTAAAGGTAGATGGGGGAGCTTGTTCTAATAACTACCTAATGCAGTTTCAGGCAGATATGCTAAACACTAAGGTAGAGCGTCCTGAAATTATTGAAACAACAGTTATGGGAGCTGTATATTTGGCAGGGATTTGTGTTGGCCTTTGGGAACAAAATGATATTATAAATCGCAAAAAAATAGATGCTTCCTTTTATCCAACCATTACCTCGGAGAAAAGGAATACGCTATACACCAAATGGCAAAAAGCGGTTGAACGTAGTAAAAACTGGGAGGAAGCGTAATTAAATCCTATGCTGTTTAGGGTTTTGTGTTCAATAATTTTATTCTATTTGGACGGCTTCTTCTACTGAAAAATCACCTATTTTGGTTCTTCGCAACGAACTCAAATAAGCTCCTGATTTTAAGGCAATGCCAAAATCGTGTGCTAAAGAGCGTATATACGTGCCTTTGCTACAAACCACACGAAAATAAACAGAAGGAAAATCTATTTTAATAATTTCAAACGCCATAATTTCAACTTCACGAGCGTTGATAACGACCTCTTTTCCTTCACGAGCAAATTCGTACAAGCGTTTTCCATCTTTTTTTATCGCTGAAAAAATAGGTGGTTTTTGTTGTATTTTACCGATAAACTGTTTGCAGGTTTCGTGTAACATTGCCTCTGTAATATGCTCCGTTTTAAAATGATTATCAATCTTCGTTTCCAAGTCATAACTTGGTGTTGTTGCTCCTACAAAAAAAGTACCCGTGTATTCCTTTGTTTGTGCTTGGTATTTTTCAATGTTTTTAGTTTCTTTTCCGGTACAAACAATCAATAAACCAGTAGCAAGAGGGTCTAAAGTTCCGGCGTGTCCTACTTTTATTTTTTTAATATTAAATTGCTTACGAATATTCCAGCGAAGTTTATTAACCACTTGAAATGATGTCCAATTTAAAGGTTTATCAATTAGTAAAACCTGTCCGTTTTTGTAATCTTCTGCGGTAAGTGTCAATTTGTTAAATGGTTAATTTGTAAATAAAAAAGTGAATAATCAATAGGGTAGTACCCAGTATAATTCTGTAATATCCAAATATTTTAAACCCTTTTTTACTTAAATAGTCAATAAATGATTTTATGGCAATTAGTGCTACGATAAACGCAACAACATTACCTATAATTAAGCAGTTTATTTGTGTTTCATTAAGTTCAAAACCAGCTTTGTAGTAATCAAATAATTTTTTTGCTGTTGCTCCTAACATTGTCGGAACAGCGAGAAAAAACGAAAATTCTGCGGCAGTTTTTCTATTAATTCCCTGTGTCATTCCTCCTACGATAGATGCCCCACTTCGTGAAGTTCCCGGTATCATTGCCAAACATTGAAAAAATCCTATTTTCAAAGCAGTCATATAGCTTATATTAGTATGCTTTGTAGGGTTGTTAGGGTCTGTTTCTTCGTTTTGTTTAAACCAATCATCAACCTTTAATAAAATAAAACCACCGATAATTAATGTAATGGCTACAGTTATAGGGCTTTCTAATAGGCTATCAATAAAATCGTTAAGTAATAAACCTAAAAAAACTGCTGGTAAAAATGCAACAAAAAGTTTTACGTAAAAATCAAAACTTTGAAAAAATCGTTTCCAATATAATACCACTACCGATAAAATTGCTCCAAGTTGAATGACAATGGTAAACAATTTAGTAAAATCATCTGTGGCGATTTTCATAAATGATGAAGCAATAATCATATGCCCCGTTGAAGATACTGGCAAGTATTCCGTAATTCCTTCAATGATGGCTAAAATAGTAGCTTGAAAAATATCCATAATTATTTTTTATTCGGGTTTAATAAAATAGCATAAACTTCAATACCTAAACCTATTAGTACTAAGGTTGGTGCTAATCGAATACGTCTAAAATTATAAATATCAGGATTAAAAACTTCGGGATTATCACTTCCTCCACCTACCATTAATATAAATCCTAAGGCTATTACCGCCAAACCGATTAGCATAAAAGTATAATTCTTTTTACCAAATAAAAATTGAGCGTTGTTATTTTTTTTCATCTAATAATATAAATCGTTTGTTTGTAAATTTAAAAATCGTTGTGTAGCAAAAAAGGTACTTAGCCACGTAATAATAAAAGCAAATAAAAACATTACTCCCACTACATAACTTAATGAAATATAATCTTTCATAAGATGTAGTGAAGGGACGTATTTATCTACGTAATAAACAACCACAGCAAGTCCCAGTAAGGCTATAAAAACCCCCAACAGGCTAAGTTTTATACTTTGCCAAATAAAAGGACGGCGTATAAACCCTTTTGTTGCTCCTACCATTTGCATTGTTTTGATATTAAATCGTTTTGCATAAATAGATAAACGGATAGAGCTATTGATAAGAATAATGGCAATCAGCCCAAAAAAACCGCTTAACACCAACAACCAAAACCCAATACGTTTAATATTTTTTGTAAGTTGTTTTACCAATGATTTATTGTACGAAACATCAGCTACAATATCATTTTTAAGAATTTTTTTTTCAAGTTCTGACATTTTTTTAGCGGTAACAAAATCGGCATTTAGATAAAGGTCTATTCCGTTTTTTAGCGGATTTTCTCCTAAAAATTCTAAAAAGTCTTCTCCTAAATCTTTTTTATACGCCATTGCAGCCTCTTTTTTTGTAATATAAAAAAGGTTTTTCGTGTATTTTTGACTCAAAAGGAACTCTCTAAATTTTTCTGTTTGCTCTTTATCAATACTATCTTTTAAAAAAATGGATATTACGACCTCTTCCTTAAAATGATTGGCTACTTTCGTTGATTTTAGTAGTACTAACCCTAAAACACCTATCATAAAAAGTACTAGAGCGATACTTACCACTACCGAAGCATAGGAAGAACGCAATCGGTTTTTTTGAAAAGAATCAAAAGAAGATGCCATAAACAGTACAATGATTAGTTTAACAAGGTCGCAAGATACAAAATATTTATGTATTGGCTTGTCTGGATTCTGTTTTTTGCCCTGTTTTTTTGCAGGCTACACGCATTAAAATCCAAATAGATCTATAAGATAATCTAAATTTCCAGTAGTCATTTTCCTCATTCTTTTAATACTTGTTTTTTTGGATATTGTTAAACACATATAGATTTCATATTTTTGCAAAAAAGATAAAATATGGATTGTCCAAAATGCAAGAGTACTAATAATTGTAAAGATGGTAAGGTTTTAGGGAGACATAAGGTATTTGTGTAAAGATTGCAAGTATCGTTATTCTACAGAACGAAGAAATACAGAAAAGCCTTTGAAAATAGTTGAATTAGATGAAATTCATACGTATGCACAGTTAAAAAAAACTACTGTTGGGTCTGGATTGCTATTGACAGATTTGGAAAGCGGTTAGTCGATTTTGTTTGTAGGAATCGCCCTACAGAAACATTTAAAAAATTATGGGAGAGGCTCGAAAAACTGAATATAAATGGTTTTTGTTCTGATTACTGGAAGAGTTATGAGCAATTAATCCCTAATAAAAAACACCCTCAACCGAAAGCACAAACCTTTACTGTTGAAGGTCATAATTCAAGAATCAGGCATTATTTAGTTCGTTTTAAAAGAAAAGGAAAATTGTTATTCAAAGGCAGAACATATGATAGAAAAAGCACTTAAATTATTGATGTTACATTTAAACAAGCAATTATCTATATTTGATTAACAAGACTT
>FUHQ01000002.1_pt1 | contig 27101 bp, 18 predicted proteins | sample 1003131 | NCBI WGS metagenome assembly FUHQ01 (sample SAMEA4075884, study PRJEB14783) | cnidarian metagenome | reverse complement strand
TTTTATGTAAAATATCTTGAAAATAAAAAGCTATAGAACCAACAAAATAAATAGGTGTTTTTTTTAGGTTTTTATACGGTAAAATACGATATTCAAAAAACTCCTTAAATCCTTTTTTAATATGCTTTTTGATGTATTTTTTATCTTTAAAATCAAACATAAACTCAGCAAAAGAAGCTAAATACCTGTTTGGGTTAGGCTTACTGTATAAATTTGTTTTTATAAAATCGGCATCTAAATTATATTTATTTTTAAAAGAATCTGCTATTTTTTTTGGCATTCTTTTATAATAATAATCTCGTAATAATTTTTTACCAAAGTAGTTACCACTGGCTTCGTCCATAATAGAATAACCCAAGGAAGTTGCAAAAATTTCCATCTCTTGTCCGTTGTAATAACAACTGTTAGAGCCTGTTCCCAAAATACATACAATAGCTGGTTTGTTACCTCCGGTAGCATAAACTGCTCCCAATATATCTTCTGCTATTGATATTTTAGCTTTTGTAAATATATTTTGGATTACCTTGTGTAATGTATTTTTAGGTTTTGTCGTACCACAACCAGCTCCATAAAAATAAATTTCGGTTACTTTATCTTTTATTGCAACTAATTGAAAGATATTAATAATTCGGTTTGTAAGTTCTTTTTCAGAAATAACCGCAGGGTTCAGACCAAGAGTGCGTATCCTAAAGACTTCTTTTTTATGTTCATTTAAAGCCACCCAATCAGCTTTCGTAGAACCGCCATCTGCAATTAGTATCATAAGTGTTTGATTTTTGGTTGTTAGCCTATTAGCTTTTAGCTTTTAGCCATTAGCTGTTAGCCGTTAGTCTTTGCTGTTAGCTTTTAGCCATTAGCCGTTGGCTGTTAGTTATTTGCTTTTAGTGGTTTACGGTGGTCTTTTTTAGCTTTTAGCTTTTAGCCGTTGGCTGTTAGTTATTTGCTGTTAGTGGTTTGCGGTGGTCTTTTTTAGCTTTTAGCCGTTAGCTTTTAGCTGTTCAAGTAAAAATTAAAAACTTCCGTCTTCCCTTTTCCCACATTAAATCCTTTTCATTTGGTCTTTTAGCATTTGAAATTGGTCTTTTAGCATTCCGTGTTTATCTAATTTTTTAGCCTCGTTCATTAGCATTGTTGCCTCACGTTTACGGCGTTTGGTCATTGCTATTCCTGCCAACTGCAATTTTGCCATTGCCATATCGTGATCCATAGATAAGCCTAACTTTACCGCTTTTTTTAAATACTTTTCTGCTTTTGTAATACTGGTCTGTGAAAGCATAATACCGTGCAAATAGTTAAAATATCCCTGCTGTTTTTTTATCAATGCAGTCTCTGGGTTTTTAATATAACCCAACCATTTTCTGGCTCCGTCAAAATTTTGTTTACGAAGTTGTAAAAAAGCCAATAAAATAAATTCATTTTTAAAATACAACAGAATAAAAAGTCCCATCAATAGTAAAATGGCAATACCGTTACCAATATTACCTTGTGCAAATTCATATACCGCCCAAATAAATGTTAATCCTGCTAAACCTAATTTTATATTTTTATTGAACATATTGTTATAATTTTTTAAAAGTGATACAAATGTACTGTTTTTATTGCTTCTTATAAAACTTTTGATATTTAAACCACGCCAAAATTCCTAAAACAGTAACAAACCCAAGTGAATAATATACTGATGCAGGAGTAACTACCTTATCTCCACTAGCATACGAATGCAAACCAGCTAAGTAAAAATTAACGCCTAAATAAGTCATCAATATTGAAGAAAAAGCCAAAATGGACAGTAGGTTAAAGGTGTAACGACCTTTTAATTTAGGTATTAAACGCATATGCAATACAAAGGCATATACCATAATAGATACCAATGCCCACGTTTCTTTTGGGTCCCAACCCCAATAACGCCCCCAACTTTCGTTCGCCCACATACCGCCAAGGAAATTACCAATTGTTAGTAATACTAAGCCTACATTTAATGCCATTTCATTAATTATAGTAAGCTCTTTAATATTGGTATCCATTTTTATTTTGTTCTTTTTATTGGTAAAAATCATCAAAATTAAAGAAACAATACCCAAAATCATTCCAAGAGAAAAAGGTCCGTAACTTGCCACAATAACCGATACGTGAACCATTAGCCACCACGAATTTAATACAGGTTGAAGGTTTGCAATTTCAGGGTCAAGCCAATTTTGATGTGCAAAAGCCAAAATAATAAATGCTAAAAAGGTGGTTGCACCAATGGTCAGTGCCGATTTTCTACCTAAAAATAGTCCGAAAAACATTGTTGCCCAAGCTACATAAATTATTGATTCATAAGCATTACTCCACGGAGCATTACCACTAATATACCATCGTGCTAATAAACCAAATGTATGGAATAAAAAAGCTCCTATTATTAAAGCAATTAACCCTTTAATAAGGTATCTTATAAATTTGGATTTACTAAAAAATATTTCTAAAATAACAAAAACAATAAGAAAAATACCCAAAAGAGCATAGAAATAGGAACTCAACTTGAAAACTTCCCATTTATTATAGGTAATTTCTAAGTTTATCTTTTCTTTAGAAGGAATTACAGCGGCTCCGTATTTGCGTTGTAAAATTTTTATCCCCTCTAAAACTTGGTTTACTTTTGAATAGTCTTTCGTTCGTTTTGCCGATTGTAACGACTGTATATAAGTGGGCAACAAGCGAGGAATCATTGTAGAATCTTTTCCTTTAAACCCTGCACTTCTAATTTCGGGGTGCGAAACCCATTTGTTATTTTTATCGTTAGGCTTTGGAAATATTTTTAAAATACTACCACTTAAAGCACTATACATTAACCCTATACGCTTGTCTATTTTAATAAAATCTTTTTCAAATTTATTTTTTACTTGCGATTGTTGTGCCGTTGCAACCACATCTTTTATTTTATAAACACCGGTATTGGTAATAAAATCAGAAAAACGGGCGTATTTTGCAGTTTGAGGTATGCCTAACATTTCCCTAATTTTTGTATTTCCTTTTTCTAAATAGATAAAAGGAACTTCAAACCAAAAACGAGGATTTTCGGTCATTGATAATAATATTTGACTGGGGTTCATACCTTTAAATGTATTAGAATGGGTTACTTTTCGTACCAATTCCGAAGCAAAAGTGTGTGCTGGTTTCATTCGCCCTCCCGAATCCTGAATAACTAACTGACTGAATAAGGCTGCGTGAGATTTATCTACTATATTGGCTTGTAAAACAGAATCTACCTGCCTATCTGTTATTCTTGTTTGGTGTTTACCTGTGTGCTGTGCTTGTAAAAATCCGCCAAGCGATAAAAAGAATACCAAACTTAAAGAGGCTTTCTTTTTTCTAATCTTTTTTAACCCTTTTTTTAATTTGTCAAAACGAGTTCCCTTGGCAAATAAAGCTGATATCATACCAAAATACAGTAAGGAATAGCCTAAATATGTAATAAGCATTCCCCAAAAATCGTGGTTTACAGACAAGTGAGTTTGCTCAACGGCCTGTCCTGCATTGCTATAACTCGACTGAAAAAATTTATATCCTCTATAATCCAATATATGGTTCATAAAAATACGATAATCAAAGGTTTTATTTTTGTCGATAACGCTCACTTCACTAGCATATGATGATGCACTTTCAGAACCGGGATATTTTTCTAATTGAAAATCTTTTAATTTTACACTAAATGGCAGTTGTAAGGGTTTTGCTCCATACCACGCCCTAAAATTTAATCCGTCAAGGGTAAATTCTTTTTTACCGTCTGTATTAAATTGCCCTCCTGTTAATGCAATACGTTTGGTTTTTCCGTTTGTACTTATATCAAAAATTACAGTATCGTATTTTCCTTTTTCTTTTTTTCCTCGTACCATTTTTGATGCTCCTTTTAGTGGTGGTTTAGGAACAACAAACGGCAATCCTGAAATGTTATACAGTGAACGCAGGTTAAACTTTTGTAGAGAATCCTTATGTACCACTCCCTTTTTTTGACTTGCCATAATCATAAAATTACCAGTTGCTTTTGGGTAAATGGTAAAACCGTTTTCAGATGTTTTTATGTTGATAGATGCTCTGTTATCTGGATTGTCAAACCCTACTAAAACATTGTGAATATTTTGAACCGTTCCTTTTTTGATATAATGTTCGTGTCTGCTACCTCCCGAACTTTCTACCAGTAGCAAATGTTCGGGTTGGGTATTGTCTTCAATAAATTTATTTTCAGACCACGGAATATAATCTATCAACTTAAAATCAATAATATGTCCCTTTGATTGTGCATTGGGGTTAAAAGTTTCTGAAAAAGAATAGCGGTTTTTACCCCAAGCAGAAAGTAATAGTTTATTAGCCGTTGTTTTTTGAACCTTATTATTATCTATCAGCACATTGAGGTAGGTATGTTCGGATAAAAACGAATTACTGGTTTCGCCCTCATCTAAAATCATCATTCCTTCAAAACTGATGTAACGAGTAATGCCAGCACCTATAATGATAAATAAAAAAGCTAAGTGGAACATCAACACTGTCCATTTTTCTTTTTTATATAATTTATATCTAAAAATATTACCAAAAAAATTGACAACAAAAACAAGCATAATCAACTCGAACCACCAAGTATTGTAGATTAATTTTTTAGCTGTTTGTGTTCCGTAATCGTTTTCAATAAATGTTGCTACTCCCATTGCAATGGCAAAAACGATAAATAAAACCCCCATTAATCGAGTAGAATATAAAAACTTGAATATTTTTTTCATTTTGTAATTTACAATGTAAAAATTGAGTGCAAATTTACGTAATATACGAATAACTATTGTTTATAAATTCGGTTTGTGTTATTGTTTAGAACTATTCAAAATAAAAACGCTCACGGTTTTCAAAAACTGCGAGCGTTTATTTTCTTAAAAATTAAGGTTTATATTAATCATTAATTATCCAAGAGAAGTAATACATAGACCCTACTAACCCTGCACCTGAAACTCCTAAATATTCTTTACCTGTTAGGTTTGTTCCTCCTATTTTAAATCTTGATTTTATAGACGGAATTCTATAGTTAAGCTGTGCGTCTAAAACAGTTCGTTCTTCTATTACATCTTGTAAAAGAGCGGATTGCCATAAAAATTCATCTTGCCAACGTACATTTATATTAAATCCAAAATTTTTGAACAAGTGGTTGTTACCAAACTGAACCTTAACACTGTTTTTAGGTGTATTAAACCTTGGTTGAAATTCAGGGTCTTTTGTTTCATCATATTTAAAATCAGAATATGTATAATTTAATCCAAAATCAAAATTTTTAAAAAGTTTAATATGCGTACCAATAGTACCCCCATAAGACTCTAAAGGAACATCTGAATTCGTCTGAATTACCACATGGCTTATATGCCTATTTCTTAGAGCTTCGGCAGCTTCAGAAGTTCCTACCTTACCGTATAGAGGATGTACGACTGTTTTTTCTGTCGTAATATTTTCATACTTACCATAATAACCATTAGCATCAATTTCTAAAACACTTCCAAAAAGATTAAAAGTACCCCGATAACCAAGTTCAAAAGCAGTTAACGTTTCAGGTTCAACATAGTCAAAAGAAGCTTTCTTTAATTTTGATTCGTCTGTTCCTTTTGTTTCTTTGACAAAAACTTGTGCAGAAGAATGCGTATAGCTGTTATTTAAAATATCAATACCCGTAAATTCATATCTCTTATCCGTTCCTTTATAGTTAACGATTTTATGACCTATAAATTTGTTTAAATTATCTTCAGTAGTTCCTAATGAATAATCACCATCTCCTGTTGTAATAGCAACATATTGCTCTTGGTTTGTAGGATTACGAAAGGCTGTTTGGTATGACCCTCTAAATAGGTGATTTTTATTTTTATCAACCGCATATGTTACAGCTACCCTTGGAGAAAAATTACCTTTATCAAAGTTTTTAGACTTATCATAACGGATAGAGGCAGTAACTTTAAAGTGTTCATCTAACATTTTCTTTTGTATTTGAGTATATGCACCGTATTCGTCAAAAACAATATCGCCGTCGTAGTCTGTATATACATTTCCATCAGAATTTAAGAAGAAAGAACGATAAGAACCACCTATCTGAATTTCTGCCCATTTAATATAATCTCTAAAATTCATATTAGCATCTATATGGTATAAACCAGAATTATCGACAAAGAATGCTCCTCCTTCTTTTATAGGTATTCTTGTCGCTTTATTTAACAATGTATTAAATTCAGATGAACCTCCTTTTACTTGCCCTTTATTAGCAAAATCACGAGCTACTTGATGACTTCCGCTTTTTAAATATGCTCCTAAATATTCTCCAAACCATTGGTCATATCCTTTCCAAGCACTATTTATATAATAGGAAGCTAACCGTGAATCATAAGAATCTCCTGATTTTGTTCTTGAATAATAGCCTCTAACAAAATAGTTACTTCCCTTAAATTCTAATTTATGTTGTTCTAAATAACCATCTTTTGCTGTATATCGGTTTGAACCTGCTTGTGAAATGTAATCCCCCAAATTAAAACGAGAGTTCCAGATAATTTCTAATTTATCATTTCCCCAAGGACGATAATGCAACGATCCATCAAATTTTATATTTCGTGCATGATTATTCATCAAATCCACATCATTATATCCATCTCGGCTAACAAACACATTCGGAACAGCACTTATCTGTGCAGTAGTTAATCCAAAATAAGGAATTCTCGCTACATCCTTTAAATTTGCTTTATACTCATCACCATAAATATTTATACCGTCATAATCAGTATTGTTTCTATCTCCGGGTATTACTTTTCCTCCTATGGTAGTTGAATTTCTATAGTCATTAGCGTGCCATTCCTCTATTTTAAGATATGAAAAATTTGCTTTAGCGGCAAGTTTTTTACTAAAAGCATACCCCATACGAATAGCAGTGTTATAAAAAGGGTTTGTACCTGCTGCTTTTTGCTTGGTTACTCCCGAACTTAACATCACTGAAATTCCTTGAAAGTCAAAAGGATTTTTTGTAGTGATGGATATAAGTCCGTTAATGGCGTTAGCACCATATAAAGCAGAAGAAGCTCCTGGTAATACCTCTATGCTTTGTACATCTAATCCGTTAACCCCTGCTAAGTTCCCCGAAAACGAGTTTACAGAAGGAATCATATTATCCATACCATCAATTAATTGTACTACCCTATAATTTTCTAATTTACCAAAACTACGAGTATTAATAGATTTAGATATAATACTCTTTGTATTCATATCTACCCCTTTTAGGTTTTCTAAAACATCATAAAAATCTGCTTGAGTACCTCTTTTAATAGTATTAATCCCTACCCTTTCGATAGTTACTGGCGATTCTAAAATACGCTCTGGTGTTCTGGAGGCAGAAATTACGACCTCGTTTAAAGTACTGGTTTCTTTTAAAACAAAATTCAAATCTTGCTTTAAATCGGTAACTTCAATTATTTCTGTTTGATACCCTACTGAACTTACCTCTATTGTAATAGGTAATTTTTTTTGTAGTTTTAAGGTAAAATCTCCGTTATAATCGGATAAAACCTTTACTTTTCCAGCTTTTACTGTCGCACCAGTAAAAGGTTCTAAGTACTCATCGAATACTTTCCCTGAAATAGTTGTTTGTGCAATTAATATATTAGCACACAAAAACATTACTAAAGATAAAAATATTTTTTTCATTGTTTACTTTATTTATATAAATTTAATTTTTAATTATCGTTTAACGAAAAAGCTATTGGCAGTCCGTATTTTACAGGAACATTCTTACCATTTTTGGTGGCAGGAATGAACTTAGGTAATAGGGACACAACCCGCATTGCTTCGTCATTAAGAATTTTTCCGTTTTTGGGACCTAAGGTTTTCATATTAGAGATATTTCCATTTTTATCTATAATAAATCGAACCCAAACATTTCCTTGTATTTTATTAATAAAAGCCTCATTGGGGTAAACAAAATGCTCTTGAATATGTTTAATCATTTCTGTATTAAAGCAATCCATTTGTTGTTCCTTATTAGATACTGTTTTACAGTTGATAAATAGTGGTAGGTTTTCTACGCTACTGAACTTGTCCGCTTTCCTAATTTCTTCTTTAGATAACCTATCTGTTATATTAGCTATATTCGTTTTTAATTCAAGTTTTTTAAGGACAAACTTATCGGTTTTTGTATTAGCAACTCCTTCAGCATTTATATCGGAACCTGCCTGTGTTTGTACGTCTCTTTTCTTTAAAAATCGTCTTTTAGGTGCTAAAATTTTAACAGAAAGCTGTCGTATTCCTTTATTTTTTGAATTTTTTGAAGACTTAACAGCACATTTGGTAATACTATTCAAGTCCAATATGTCCTCCTCTGGAGTTTCACAAACCTTATCTTTTTGACCATATGTAAAGAAAACTGATAAAAAAATAAAAAGGAAGGGGGTGTTTTTCATAATAAACGCTTTAAATTAATTTTAACACAAAATAGGTAAATTTTATGCAAATATATGCAATTTCAAATAAATACTATATTTTTTTTATCTTTTTTTTAAATTAGCATCCGTAAGAAACCTTTTCAAAATTAAAAATAGTTACGTTTTTTAAAGGTTATTTCAATTGTTTTTTATTGTCTCCCAATACTTTACAATATTTAGGAGCTAAGAGAACTATTCTTCCTTTTTCATAATCATCAAAACGGTTTTGTCCCATTGTTAATAATTGAAGTCGTTTTAGCTGACTTGTTTCATCGGATATTTTTGTCAAGTTATTGTCGGATAGTTTCAATGCTTTTAAGTGAACCAAAAAAGCAAACGAGTTGGGCAAGTATGCTAACTTATTATGGTGGGCATATAATTTTTTAAGTTTTTTAAGTTTTCCTATTCCGGAGGGAAAATCTGTTAGTTTGTTGTATTGTAAATATAATTTTTCTAAATTCTTTAATTCAATGATAGAGTCTGGTAGCTTTATAATTTTATTGTAACTCAGACTTAGATGTTTAAGTCTTTTCAAGTTTTTAATTTCTTCGGGGATTTTTGAAATTTTATTTTTTGACAAATTGAGATATTTTAATTTTTTAGAAGTAAAAATAACAGTATCAAAATGTTGAATATTATTTTTCTTTAGGTTGAGTTTTTCAAGATTTACAAAAAGACTTATTGTTTTAGGTACTTCGTCTATGCCTTGCTCCGATAAATCTAACGCTATTACAGATTTTGGGTCTTTTAAGGCTTCTTTCAATGAAGTAAATACCGTAGTTTGTGTATAACCCAAAAAAGGAAAAATTAAAAATAATAGTACGTTTCTCATAATTTGTTGATTTTTGATTTTTGATTTTTAGCTTTTAGCTGTTGGCTATTGGCTGTTCGCTTTTGGCTATTGGCTTTTAGTTGCTTCTGTTTTTCGTCTTTTTTTAGCTGTTCGTCTTCTAACTATTAACATAATACTTTTCTTATTTATACTGCTTTATCACAAATTTTAATCCAAAGATAAAAAAAAACAAAAAAATAAAGAGCTAACTAAAAATACTTTTATATATTTGCCCCATAATGATGAATATAACATTAAATAACTGGTGGTGGAAAACTCATAACATACGTTAGTGAGACCATACCGTTATTATTATAATACAACAAAAGGCTTATCTCGTGATAAGCCTTTTTTTTGACCCTAAATAAAGCATAACAATGAAACAAATAAACGTAAAAACAAAAATAAAACAGTTATTAGCAGATACTGTTACGCCTGTAAGTTTGTATTTAAAAATACGAGACCGATATTCAAACAGTTTATTGTTAGAAAGTTCCGACTATCACAGCAAAGAAAATAGTTTTTCTTTTTTATGTATAGAACCACTGGTAACCATCAAAGCCGATGAAAATACTATTTCGCTATCCAATTATAATACATTGGTGGAAGAACGTAAAATAAATAATGATTTTTATACCTTATTTAAAAACTACACAAATGCCATAAGCGTAACAGACACAAATAACATTTCTTTTAACGGATTGTACGGCTACACTACTTTTGATGCCGTTCAATATTTTGAAACCATCAAATTAAACACTAAAAAACCGCCTTCCTCAATTCCTACATTACAGTATAGTTTTTATAGATTTATTATAGCTATAAATCATTTTAAAAACGAAATGATTTTGTTAGAAAACATTCCAGAAGGAGAAACATCTCGTCTGTCGGAAATAGAAAATATTACAAACTCTCAATCCTTTGCTCAGTATAAATTCGATTTTCAAGGTGATGAAAAATCAAATATTACGGATACAGAGTTTAAGGAAAATGTGCGTAATGCTAAGTATCATTGTAAACGTGGTGATGTGTTTCAGTTGGTGTTATCACGTCAATTTCAACAGCAATTCAAAGGCGATGAGTTTAATGTATATAGAGCGTTGCGGTCAATAAATCCTTCGCCTTATTTGTTTTATTTTGATTACGGAAGTTTTAAATTAATGGGGTCATCACCAGAGGCACAAATAAAAATAGAAAACAAAAAAGCAACTATCAACCCTATTGCTGGGACATTTCGCAGAACAGGCGACGATGAAAAAGATAAGGCTTTGGCAATAAAATTAGCAAAAGATCCCAAAGAAAATGCCGAACACGTAATGCTGGTAGATTTAGCAAGAAATGATTTGAGCAAACACGCTAATAATGTAACTGTTGAAACCTATAAAGAGGTACAATATTTTAGCCACGTAATTCATTTAGTTTCCACAGTAACAGGCAATGTAAAAGGGTCATCAATAGCTGTTGTTGGCGATACGTTTCCCGCAGGAACACTAAGCGGAGCTCCTAAGTATAAAGCCTTAGAATTAATTGATAAATACGAAAACCAAAAGCGTAGTTTTTACGGTGGTTGTGTAGGGTTTATCGGATTAAATGGCAATGTAAATCAAGCAATAGCAATACGTTCTTTTGTCAGTAAAAGTAACACATTATACTATCAAGCAGGAGCAGGAATTGTTATCAATTCTAACGAAGAAAGCGAATTGCAAGAAGTAAATAATAAATTAATGGCGTTAAAAAAAGCATTGGTTTTAGCAACGAAAATATAACAAAGAAACCGTAACAAAATTAAAAAAATCATACTAATTATGAACATATTAATATTAGATAACTACGATTCTTTTACGTATAATTTGGTACATTATGTAGAGGACATCACTGGAAAACTGCCCGATGTATATCGCAATGATGAAATAACGGTGGACGATATAAAAAAATACGATGCACTTATTTTATCTCCGGGGCCAGGTATTCCTGAAGAAGCTGGGATTTTAAAAGAAGTGATTAAAACCTATGCAGGAAAAATCCCTATTTTTGGGGTTTGTCTTGGTTTACAAGCTATTGTAGAGGTTTTTGGTGGCACAATAGAAAATATGAACGACGTATTTCACGGAGTGGCAACCACAATGCACATAACACAGCCTAATGCAATGATATTCAAAGATATTCCAAAAACTTTTGAAGCGGCTCGTTATCACTCGTGGATAGCCTCAAAAGATGATTTTCCGAACGATTTAGAGGTAACTTGTGTTGATGAAAAAGGTAGTATTATGGCTGTTCGTCATAAAAAATATTTTGTGGAAGCGGTACAATTCCACCCTGAAAGTATTTTAACCCCCAAAGGAAAGCAACTGTTACAAAATTTTATAACCCCTATCCAAACGTCCCTTGCTTAAATTTTAAGCCATTTTAAGTTTTATTTAAGTAAATTAAACGTTAAAACGGTATTAGCAAATGCGTTTTTAGGGTGAAAAATCCATAAAAAGCACCTTATGAAAAATATACTAAACACATTATTTGAACAAAAACGATTAACAAAAAAGCAATCCAAAGAGGTACTTATAAATATAGCCAAAGAGCAATACAACGCTTCGCAGATAGCGGCGTTTATTACGGTTTTTTTAATGCGTCCTGTTTCGGTAGATGAACTATCGGGATTTAGAGAGGCTTTATTAGAACTGGCAATAAAAATCAATCTTTCTGATTTTAATACAATTGATTTATGTGGTACAGGAGGGGACGGAAAAAACACGTTTAATATTTCTACACTGACAAGTTTTGTTGTAGCAGGAACAGGGCATAAAGTAGCAAAACACGGTAATTACGGAGTGTCTTCTGCTTCTGGCTCATCAAATATGTTGGAGTTTTTAGGCTATCAATTTACAAAAGATGAAAGCTCCTTAAAACGTCAATTAGAAAAAGCAAATATTTGTTTTTTACACGCTCCTTTATTTCATCCGGCAATGAAAGTAGTCGCTCCTATTAGAAAAGAATTAGGAGTAAAAACATTTTTTAATATGTTAGGCCCTTTGGTAAACCCAAGTTTACCTAAAAATCAACTGGTGGGAGTGTTTAATTTGGAAGTTGCCAGAGTGTATAATTATATTTTACAACAGACCAATGAAAATTACGGGGTTGTTCACGCATTAGACGGTTATGACGAGATATCACTAACAAGTAATTTTAAGCTATTTACAAAGCAAGGGGAACGATTGATTTCTCCTAAAGATTTAGGATTAACAAAAATACAGCAATCGGATATTTTTGGTGGTAATTCTGTTGCAGAAGCGGCTAAAATATTTATAAATATCATCAATGGAAACGGAACAGAAGCCCAAAATGACGTAGTTTTAACTAATACCGCTTTTGCCTTAAATACAATTGACCAATCGATACATTTTGAAACTGCTTTTGAACAAGCAAAAAAATCACTGTTCGGAGGAAAAGCAAAAAAGAGCTTAGAATTAATTTTGAAATAGCGTTTATGAAGACGGAAGTTGGAAGTGGGAAGTTGGAAGTGGGAAGTTGGAAGATGGAAGTGGGAAGTTGGAAGACGGAAGACGGAAGACGGAAGTAACTAAAAGCTAACAGCTAAAAAAACAGCTAAAAAAAACAGTTAAAATAACAACAAAAGATGACAATTTTAGAAGAAATAGTAAATTTTAAAAAACAGGAAGTTGCCAAAATAAAAACAGAAGTTCCTGTAAAAAAATTAGTTGAAAGTCCTATGTTTAAAAGGACTCCATTATCGCTAAAAGCATCGCTAACGGAAACAAATTCGACAGGTATTATTGCGGAGTTTAAACGAAAATCTCCGTCAAAAGGAATTATTAACAATACAGCAACTATAGATGCGGTAACTAACGGGTATTTAGAAGCTAATGTTGCTGCTCAATCAATACTAACCGATACCGCTTTTTTTGGTGGAGCAATGGGAGATTTGATTACAGCAAGAGCCATCAATTCATATAAACCTATCCTCCGAAAGGATTTTATTATAGACGGGTTTCAAATTGTAGAAGCTAAAGCTATCGGTGCTGATGCTGTTTTGCTTATTGCTACCTGCCTAACATCAGAACAATTAAAAAATTACGGTCAATTAGCCGAAGATTTAGGCTTAGAGGTTTTGTATGAAGTGCATACGCAGGAAGATTTGGATAAAATTAATGATTTGGATAATAAAATCATCGGAATTAATAATCGAAATTTAAAAACATTTAAGGTAGATTTAGAACATTCTATCCAATTAGCAAATCAAATTCCTAATAGTGCCGTAAAAGTTTCGGAAAGTGGTATCAGTAATCCAAAAGTAATTGTAGGACTGAAAGAATACGGATTTAAAGGGTTTTTAATCGGTGAAAATTTTATGAAATCAAAAAATCCCGGAAAAGCCTGTAGCGATTTTATAACAGCCCTATTGTAAGTGAACGGAAGTTGGGAAAGACAGAAGAAGGAAGACGGAAGATGGAAGGCGGAAGGCGGAAGTGGGAAGACAGAAGACGGAAGTAGCTAAAAGCTAAAAGCCAATGACTAACAGCTTAAAAAGACAGAAGATGGAAGTGGGAAGACAGAAGACGGAAGTAGCTAAAAGCTAAAAGCCAACGGCTAACAGCTTAAAAAGACAGAAGATGGAAGACAGAAGACGGAAGTAGCTAAAAGCTAAAAGCCAATGGCTAACAGCTTAAAAAGACGGAAGCAACTAAAAGCTAACAACCAATAGCTAAAGGCTAAAAGCCAAAAAAACATAAAATCAATAAAAAAAAACAATGGAACTAAAAATATGTGGAATGAAATATCCTAAAAATATGTTGCAGGTTGCAACATTAAAGCCTGATTATTTAGGGTTTATTTTTTATGAAAAATCTCCAAGAAATTTTGAAGGTATCATTCCTGAGTTACCGAAATCAATAAAAAAAGTAGGCGTATTTGTTAATGAATATATAGAAATTGTAGTTTCTTTAACAATGGAGTATCAATTGGATAGCATACAATTACACGGAAATGAAAACAATGATTATATAAAAAAGCTAAAACAACATCTGCCCAACATAAAAATTATAAAGGCATTTAGCATAGCTGAAGAGTTTGATTTTTCTCTTTTAACGCCTTATTTAAACACTGCGGATTATTTTTTGTTTGATACCAAAGGAGCAAAAGCAGGTGGTAATGGTGTTGCTTTTAATTGGGCGGTTTTGGAAGAATACCACTACACAAAACCCTATTTTTTAAGTGGTGGTATCGGACTTGAAAATGTAGAGGCATTGCAAGTATTTATAAAAAGTAATGCAGCAAAATACTGTATTGCAGTTGATGTAAATAGTAAATTTGAAACACAAGCAGGTGAAAAATCTGTAAAAAAATTAAAACAGTTTATAACAGTTGGGAAGTTGAAAAGACGAAATACGGAAGTGGGAAGATAGGAGTAAGAAAACAGAAGTTTTTAATCTTTAGTGCTTAGTTTTAAAAAAAACTTGAACCCTTAACAGCTAATAGCCAATAGCTAACAGCTAAAAAACAACAAACTATAATTTAAAAAACAAAAAACAATGAAATACAATCCAGACAAAAACGGCTATTACGGTCAATTTGGAGGGGCTTTTGTCCCTGAATTATTGCACCCAAACGTAAAAGAATTAGAAGATAATTATATCAAAATTATTGAATCCGAGTCTTTTCAAAAAGCATATAAAAATTTATTAAAAGACTATGTAGGTCGCCCAACACCGCTGTATTTTGCAAAGCGATTATCTGAAAAGTATGGTGCATTTATATACTTAAAAAGGGAGGATTTAAACCATACAGGAGCTCATAAAATAAACAATACAATAGGTCAAATTCTTATTGCCAAACATTTAGGAAAAACTAAAATTATTGCAGAAACAGGTGCCGGACAACACGGTGTGGCAACCGCAACGGTTTGTGCCTTAATGGGATTGGAATGTATTGTTTTTATGGGCGAAAAAGACATTGAACGACAAGCTCCAAATGTGGCACGTATGAAAATGCTTGGAGCTAAGGTGATTGCTGCTACAAGTGGTAGTAAAACCTTAAAAGATGCCACAAACGAAGCAATTCGCTATTGGATTCAATATCCTGATAGTTATTATTTGATAGGCTCGGTCGTAGGCCCTCATCCTTATCCGGATATGGTAGCAAGACTACAAGCTATTATCTCCGAAGAAATAAAATGGCAACTTAAAGAAAAAACAGGCAAAGAAAACCCTGATACCGTCATTGCTTGTGTAGGCGGTGGAAGTAATGCCGCAGGGGCTTTTTATCATTATTTAGAAAATGAAAAAGTAGAATTAATCGCCGTAGAGGCTGCCGGATTAGGCGTTGATACTGATAAAACAGCTGCTACTCTACAACTTGGTGAAATAGGCGTAATTCACGGTAGCAAAACGATTTTAATGCAAGATAAATACGGACAAATTATAGAGCCTCACTCTATATCCGCAGGATTAGATTATCCAGGAGTAGGCCCTTTATACGCACATTTGCACGAAACAAAACGAGCAAAGTTTATGAATGCTACGGATAACGAAGCTATACAATCAGCATTTGAACTTACTCGTATAGAAGGTATTATCCCTGCCTTAGAAAGTTCACACGCATTGGCTGTACTACCTAAATTACAATTTGATAAAAATCAAGTAGTCGTGGTAAATTTATCCGGAAGAGGTGATAAAGATTTAAGTACCTATATCACACATTTAAAAGAAAAAAAATAATTTTAATATTATAAATAAAATGAATTCGATACAACAACTCATCAATAAAAAAGAAAAAAATCTTTTATCGGTATTTTTTACTGCAGGTTTTCCAAAACTAAACGATACAACAAAAATTATCAAAGCATTAAGCGATAATAATGTTGATTTTATAGAGGTAGGTCTTCCTTTTTCCGACCCCTTGGCAGATGGACCAACCATACAACACAGTAGCGATATTGCATTGAAAAACGGAGTGAATTTAGATGTTATTTTTGAACAATTACAAACCATTCAGCAAACAAACAAAACACCGTTAGTTTTAATGGGGTATGTAAATCAAATGCTAAAATACGGTGAAGATGCCTTTTGTGAAAAAGTAAAAAATTGCGGTATCGATACATTAATTATACCAGATTTACCAATGGTTGAATACGAAAATCACTACCAAAAATTATTTGAAAAATACGGTTTGAGTAATGTTTTTTTAATAACCCCCAATACTTCCGAAGAACGTATCAGAAAAATAGATGCGTATAGTAATTCCTTTATTTATGTAGTAGCTTCTGCGAATATTACAGGAGCAAAAGGAGCAATAACATCGGAACAGGTGGCTTATTTTAAACGAATTAAGCAAATGAATTTAAAAAGCCCTTTGATTGTCGGTTTTGGTATTTCCAACAACAATACTTTTACAAAAGTTTGCGAATATGTTAACGGAGCAATTATCGGCTCGGCATTTATTAAAAATTTAGAAACGCACGGAATTTCAGGAGTTGGGAATTTTATTAATACTATTAAGCATTTTTAATTTTACAATGTTTTCTTGATGACACTTTTTAAACTATTTTTGCAGTATGATACAAAACGACACCATTATTGCTTTAGCTACGCCTAACGGAGTTGGGGCTATTTCTGTAATCCGCCTTTCAGGTGAAAATGCCATTACGATTGTAGAGCCATTTTTTAAATCGGTAAAAAAAAGTAAGACTTTACTTCAGCAAAAATCACATACCATACATTTAGGGCATATTGTGAATAACGGAACTATTTTAGACGAAGTTTTGGTGTCCATTTTTAAAAATCCACATTCATATACAGGCGAAAATGTAGTGGAAATTTCGTGTCATGGTTCGGTATTTATTCAGCAAGAAATTATCCAACTTTTTTTAAAAAATGGTTGCCGAATGGCAGATAATGGCGAGTTTACAATGCGAGCCTTTTTAAACGGAAAAATGGATTTAAGTCAGGCAGAAGCCGTTGCTGATGTTATTGCTTCTAATTCTGAAGCTTCGCATCAAATGGCAATACAACAAATGCGTGGCGGAATTTCAAACGAATTAAAAGAATTACGCAATCAGTTATTGGATTTTGCCTCACTTATTGAATTAGAACTCGATTTTTCAGGAGAAGATGTGGAGTTTGCCGATAGAACAAAGTTTAAAGATTTGGTATTTAAAATTACACAAGTTTTAAAACGCTTAATAGATAGTTTTGCCTTTGGTAATGCAATGAAAAAAGGTATTCCTGTGGCGATTATCGGCGAACCGAATGTAGGGAAATCTACCTTGCTAAATGCTTTGTTAAACGAAGAAAAAGCCATCGTATCGGATATTGCAGGAACTACTCGTGATGCCATTGAAGATGAACTAATTATTGATGGCGTTGCTTTCCGTTTTATAGATACCGCAGGAATTCGTGAAACCAAAGATGTGGTAGAAAACATAGGTATTCAAAAAGCATTTGAGAAAATTGATAATTCACAAGCTGTACTATATTTATTAAATGCAAAAGACATTACCAATGACCATTGGAATAAATTTCAAAATGATTTAGACCATATTCATAAGTTAGAAAGACAATACGACAAATTGTTTTTAAAAGTCATCAATAAATCGGATTTATTAACTTCGGAACAACAAAAACAATTACAAAAATATGAGAATTTTCTATTTGTTTCTGCTAAGGAAAATATAGGTGTTGAAACACTAAAACAAGAACTTACTTCCCTTGTAAATACAGGAGCATTAAGCAATAACGAAACTATTGTTACCAATTCTCGTCATTTTGAAGCCTTAAACAATGCCTTACAAAGTATTCATTCTGTACAAAACGGAATTGATGCAGGTATTCCGTCCGATTTATTTGCGATTGATATTCGTGAATGTTTGCGTCATCTCGGCAATATTACGGGTGAGTATGATGTAGATAAGGATATTTTAGGACATATTTTTAGTAATTTTTGTATAGGAAAGTAATTGTTAAATATTATAAAAAAACATATGAGCAACAATATATTAAAACACGAATCAGATATTTGGAAAACAGCCGACCTACTTATTGGGGCAGGTATAAAACAGTCCGACTTCCCAAAATTTATGATGCCTTTCTTCGCCTTGATAATGGTAGAAAGTAGGTTGATACGTGAATCTAAACGATTAGAAGAAGAAATAGGTAAAGAAAATATAGACGACTTTGTAGAAATGTTTCGTTTAGAAAAGTTAGGCTACAACGAATATATTATTCGTAAAAACAAAACCCTAAAAACCATTTGTAAAAATGATAAAGCTTTTGATATTGATTTTCAAAGTTATTTAGAGGCTTTTGATGGCGAAACAAGAGGTCTGCTTGGGGTAAACAAAGGCTCTGGAGAAGAAAAATATTTAGATATATCGGGAATGGCTGGTTTACTGAAAAAGAAAGATATTCTTTTTGACACGGTTAAGGCTTGGAGCGAGATAGATTTAACCCCATTCAACAACTCCGAAATTACTACTTTAGAAGAACATATTAAAAGAAAGTGGGCAGATATTTCTGCTGAAACTGCTGGGGAACAATATACCCCCGAAGATATTATTGCTTTAATTACTGAATTGATTGCTTCAAAAATAGAGGATAGCGACAAATTCTTAACCATATACGACCCTACTTGCGGCGGAGCTAATCTTCTTTTTGGTGTTGAAGATAAAATACAGAAAATCTTTAACCGCCCAACCAAAACGCACGGCGATGAGTGGAACGACACGCTTTACGCATTAGCAAAAATAGAAAGCCGTTTTAGAAAAGATAGCGATATAGAGCATTGCAATACTTTGACTGCCTTAAAACATATAGAAAAACGTTTTGATATTGTGGTTGCTAATCCACCTTATGGCGTAGATTGGAAAGGGTATCAAAAGGATATAAAAAATGACCAAACACAGCGGTTTGTAGCTTTGCCCTCTATTTCGGACGGACAATTTTTATTCACACAGCATATTCTACACCATTTGGCTGACAACGGTTTATCGGTGGTAGTACATAACGGCTCAACGCTATTTAGTGGCGATGCAGGAAGTGGCGAAAGTAATATCCGTAAACATTTTTTCGATAACGACTGGGTAGAAGCTATTATACAAATGCCTACCGATGAGTTTTTTAACACTGGAATTTATACCTATTTGTGGGTGTTTAATAAAAACAAACCTATCGAACGAAAAGACAAACTCATACTAATTGATGGTAGTAGCCACTGGGAGTTACTAAAAAAGAGTAAGGGTAAAAAGCGTAGGCAAATGAACGAGAATCACAGAGCGGAAATTGTAAAAGCCTTTACCGATTTTGATAATACCAATTTTACCAAAGTATTCGATAAATGGGATTTTTACTACAACAAACAAGCGATAATGCTTACCAATGTAGATGAAAACGCTAAAGCTATTAAGATGCCTACCAAAACTAATAGAGTAGGCGAAACGGTAGAGGCAAAAGCCATAAAACTAAACCCAACCAAAATAAAATACGAAATAGACGGCGAGAAAAAAGAGATTTCTACTTTTACAATTACCGAGTTTGATAATGAAATTTATAGCGATTTAAAAGCTTTTTACACCACTGCTGTAAAACCAAAAATTGATAGCATTGATTACAAAGAATCTAATGTAGAAATAATTACCGATGATGCCATATATGGTTTTGATACCGATAAAAATACGCTGACCAAAAACGAAAGTAACAGCATTGAGGAGTTAGGTTGCGGAAAAATAAATATAAAAGCATCGTTTAAAAAAGCCACCAAAACCAAAGAGGCAGTGATTAACATTACCGTAGAACTCGCCAAAGATTTGGAGAAAGATTACGAAATAATTCCGTATAACCCAACAAAAGAAACAAACAAGCAAAATATTGCCGACTTTATGGCAAAATACATTAGCCGACCGTTTGAATACTTGGATAATGTAGTGGGCGTAGAACTCAATTTTAACAAAGTATTTTACAAACCCGAACAACTTAGAAGTATTGAGGAAATTACTGCTGATTTAAGTGAGCTGGATAAAGCATTGAATGATTTAGAAGAAACGCTTAAGCTATGATGAAATACGAAAAATATAAAAATAGCGGTGTTCAATGGATTGAAGATATACCAAATAATTGGACTTTAGGAAGAGTGAAAAATTTAACTTATGTGAAAGCAAGAATTGGTTGGCAAGGAATGAGAAGTGATGAATTTGTGGATAATTCAGATTGGTATTGTGTAACAGGAACAGACTTTAAAGATGGTTTAATTGATTGGTCTAATTGCTATTGTATTGAGGAATGGAGATATAATCAAGATAAAAAAATACAACTAAAAGAAAGGGATATATTAATAACAAAAGATGGAACTATTGGCAAAGTTGCTTTTATAGTTGACTTACCTAAAAAAACAACCTTGAATAGTGGCGTATTTGTAACAAGACCTTATTTTAATTCTTACAAGGCAGAATATTTTTATTGGTTGTTAAACTCAAATGTTTTTAAAAAGTTTATAGACTACTTTAAAAACGGTTCAACAATATTGCATTTGTATCAAAATGTATTTGAACGATTTATATTTCCAATCCCACCCCTCCAAGAGCAAACCGCCATAGCCGAATATTTAGACATTAAAACCCAAGCCATAGACAAAAAAATAAGTCTATTGGAACAAAAAATAATAAGCTACAAAGCCTTACGAAAAACCCTTATTAACGATACCGTTACCAAAGGTTTGGATAAAAATGTAAAACTTAAAAATAGTGGTATTGAATGGATTGGAGAAATACCAGAGCATTGGAAAGTGAAGAGATTTAAAGATGTTGTAAATAAGTTTATTGGTGGAGGAACACCTAACACATCAAACACAGATTACTGGGTTGAAGAGTCAGAAACCTCAATTCCTTGGGTTTCTATTTCTGATATTACAAAATCATTCAAAATATTTAATACTGAAAAACACATCACAAAAGAAGCACTGAAAAGTTGTTCAGCAAAAATTATTAAAAAAGACACAATATTATACTCAATCTATGCTTCTTTAGGCAAAGTTGCTATAACTGGTAGGAGAATGGCAACAAATCAAGCTATTTTATCAATATATGAAAGTAAATTATTAAATAAATTTTTCTTTATTTACTTTCTAAATAAATTAGAAAGGCATATATCGTCTTTTGGTAATTCAAATACACAAAACAATATAGGGTTAAATATTCTTAGTCGAATTTCTATAACGACTCCTCCTAAACAAGAGCAAATCGCCATAGCCGAATATTTAGATAAAAAGACAAGATTAATAGATGATATAGTCAGCAATATAGAAACGCAAATAGAAAAATTAAAAGAGTTACGCAAAACATTAATTAACGATGTAGTAACAGGAAAAATAAAGGTGGTAGAATAAAAATAAAAAATAATGCTAATAAGGTTTGACATATACACAAATATTTATACTTTTGCAACGACATTTATGGCTCGTTTTTGTAATTCTCAAATTAGCAATTGTCCACAAATAGAAGTTAATAGAACAAAAAATAATACACCCTCCAGGCTTACTTCGGTAGCACACTTGGGGGGTATTCTCTTTTATAAAGCTTTTGTACTATGAAAAAACAAGTCTATAATAAACCTCCAAAATCTTTTGAGGAGCAGCTACAACAACTCAAAGGTCGTAATTTAAAGATTAATGATGAAGCCAAAGCTTTAGCGTATTTATCGCACATTAGTTATTACCGATTGAGTGCTTATTTTTTGCCTTATCAACAGATTAAGGACATATTTGATGGAGGTACAACATTCAGGCAAATAATTGAAACATATTCGTTCGATAGAGAATTAAGACTCTTGGTTTTTGATTGTATCGAGCGAATAGAAATAGCCATTCGTACACAATTTATTTATTGTATGGCAACACATCATAACGATAGCCATTGGCAAGACAATCAACAACTATTTATTGCACCCTTTTATAATAAAGTTGGAAATTTGATAGATCCTTTCACCGATTTTCAGAATATTATATCAAGAGCAAAAACAGCACGAAAACCAGAAGTTTTTATTAAGCATTATGCCAACAAATACAATAAACCGTCTAATCCACCATCATGGATGTGTTTTGAATTACTAACCATTGGAGAACTTTCTCATATATATAGAGGATTAAGAAACAATGACGATAAAAAGAGAATTGCCAATCAGTTTGATTTACATCCTAAAGTTTTCAGATCTTGGTTACACTCGCTTACCTATGTGAGAAATATTTGTGCACATCATTCTCGGCTATGGAATAAAGATTTAGCCGTAGAACCTGTAAAATTACTAAAACCGATAGGGAATTGGGTGGGAAATAAATATAACAACAACAAGAGGATGTTTTATTTTTTGTGCTTACTAAAATATTTTTTAACAAGGGTGAATCCCAATAATAGTTTTAAAGAAAAATTGATTGCTCTATTTGATAAATACCCCAATGTACCAATCAAATTTATTGGTATTCCTTCGGATGGAAAAGATAATTTATTAGATTGGCAAAACGAACCTTTGTGGAAAAATTAAAAGAGTTACGCAAAACATTAATTAACGATGTAGTAACAGGAAAAATTAAGGTGGTAAAATAAACGCAAGAATTACAATAGCAACCTTACTATTGCAAAATAGTACTACTTTTTTGCACTAACCGTTACCTTATTGCAAAAATAGAAGTATTTTTTACAATAAGAAATTTGCTGTTGCAAAAAATAAGTGTATTTTTGCAATAAGAAAACATTGCAAAATAAAATATAGAGTTATGAAAAATTTTATTTCAGGAAATTATGTAAACCAAGGATACTACAAAAGTTTTCAGCCTAACTTAATCAACAAGCAATGGTTATTGGAAGATATGGAGTTGATAGAGTTGCTATCAAAAGCCGATAGGCATTTGGGTAGATTAGATATGTATAGTGAGCATATTCCTGATATTGATTTATTTATAAGTATGCACGTTCTGAAAGAAGCCACACAAAGTAGCAAAATAGAAGGAACGCAAACCAATATAGAAGAAGCTTTGCTCGATATAAAAGATGTAAATATTGAGAAAAAAGACGACTGGGAAGAAGTGCAAAACTATATAAACGCAATGCACAAAGCCGTAGAAATGCTAAACAAAATACCTTTTTCAAGTAGATTGATGAAGCAAACACACAAGGTATTGTTACAAGGCGTTAGAGGAAAAAACAAACTACCGGGAACATTTCGTACCAGTCAAAATTGGATTGGAGGAGCATCTATCAACGATGCTAGATTTATTCCTCCCATTCATACAAGTATTAACGAATTAATGGGAGATTTAGAAAAGTTTGTCCATAACGATAACATCTACTTTCCCGATTTATTAAAAATAGGCATTACACATTATCAGTTTGAAACCATTCATCCATTTTTAGATGGAAATGGGCGTGTTGGTCGTTTATTAATCACATTGTATTTGGTAGATAAAGGGATATTAAAAAAGCCGGTTTTGTATTTATCTGACTTTTTTGAACGTAACAAAAATTTATATTACGACAATTTGATGCGAGTGCGTACCCACCACGAGATAAAGCAATGGCTAAAATTCTTTTTAGTTGGAATAATTGAAACCGCTAAAAATGGGGTAAACACTTTTGATGAAATTTTAAAACTAAAAACCAATACCGATGTAAGCATACAGACCTTAGGTTTAAAAGTTAATAATGCACAAAAAATAGTACATTATTTATTTAAACATCCTATGATAGGCGTGAGTAAGGTTATGAAAATAGCGGAGGTTTCTAAAAGAACCGCCTATAATTTAATAAGTGATTTGGAAAAATTATCTATTTTAAAAGAAATAACAGGAGGCAAAAGAGACAAACTATATGTATTTGATGCCTATTTAAAGTTATTTCAGTAGAGCGATAATAGCAAAAGAAAAATAGTTTATGAAAGAATTAGATTTACAAGATAAATACCTTATCAACTTCCTTTGCAAAAGGCAAGATGGATTACAATATAACGAAGCTAAAGCCAATACAGTGTCTGCTAACTTTTTTGTGATAGAAGATTTAAAATATTTTTTATCAGAAACCGAATTAAATAAAGCCAATTACAGAAAATTGCTTCGTAAATTCAGTTCAGAGAAAGAATTGTTAAAAGCGTTTACTGAATTTTTAGATGAGCGTATCGCTTCATCAATGAATATGGCTATTTTTATTAACAACAACCAGTCGGTAACATTCGAAGGGCTAAAATTGTATCTGTTCTACCCAAGTGGCACAGAAACGCACGGAGATAAACTATTTAATCAAAATGTGTTTTCGGTAGTACAGGAGTTGCCCTACACTTTTAAACACAAAGAGAAACAGCTGTTTTCGTTTCGTCCCGATTTAACTTTCTTTGTAAATGGTATTTATTTGGGTTACAATGAATTGAAAAGCAATTATAATAATCAGAATGCTCGTAAAGGTGGACGTAAAAAAGTTTGCAAAGACTACTTAAAGGCAGTGCAAAAATATTTGTTAATTGTAAAAGATAACGACTTTAACCAGTCCATTAGAAAGCGGTTTTTAAAAATATTTGAAAAAGCTATACACATTACAGTAACCGATATTAACGAAACTTTTATCATAAGAACCATCGCCAACCAATTTGATGAAATAAGAAATACAGCCAATGCAGGTAGTTACGATTTTGATGTTTATAAAAAGAAAGTGTTTAAAGATTTTAAGCCTTATCCGTTAAAAGAAAAACACAAAACACAAACAGAGTGTTTCGAAGAAGTTTTCAGGGTACTGTACGATAAAAAAATGATAGAGAAAGAAATTCTGTATTACAATTTTATTGAACGTGAACTAATTAAAAAAGACGGTAGCAAAACAAAAGAGTACAAACACAACGATGGTAGGTTGATTGCTCCTCGCCCCAAACAAAAATTCGGAACAGATAAGGTAATTAGTAAGATAGATGAGTTTTTGGCTCACGAAAGCGAACCCAATTACTTTTTAAATAAATTAGAAAACGACCTTAGGGCAAGAGGTTTAGGCGAAGAGCAGATTAAAGAATTAGTACATAAAAGAAGTAAGTACCAAAATAATAAAACGGTTTATTCGCTCTTGTTACAATATGCGGCAGGTTTTGGTAAGAGTAATATTATTGGTTGGACAGCCTTGCAACTAAAAGACCTTAGACGAAATGATACCTATGTGTATGATAAAATAATGTTGGTGGTTGATAGGTTACAGCTTCGTGACCAATTAGATAGCAAAATGCACAATATGAATATCCAAAAAGCGATGTTTATAGAGGCTTCAGACAAAAAGAGTTTTATAAAAGCTCTTACCAGCGATAGACGTATTGTGGTAGTAAATGTACAGAAGTTTTCGGCTATTGGCGATATTTTAGACACTTCTATTGTTGAGAAATTATCGAAATTAAGAATTGCTTTTTTAATAGATGAAATACACCGAAGCCAAAGTGGCGTGCAGCATTCAGAAATGGTAAGTGTATTTGATGAACTACAATCAAGTTTTGACAACAACAAAGCATACAAAAAACAAGCAGTTAAGAAAAATTTAATTGTAGGTTTTACCGCTACACCAAGCGACCATACTTTAGCACGTTTTGGAGAATTTAGCCGTTATGCTGAAAATATGGCAATTTGGAAACCTTTTGATAGCTACACTATGAAAGAAGCCATTACAGACGGTTATATTCTAAACCCAATAAAAGGTATTGTCCCTGTATCGGCTAAAATGTATTTTGAAGTTCCAGATAATGAGTTAGAAGGTTTTGAAGACGATCTTGGTTATGAAGCTATTCCCGATAACACCGATACAGGTGTAGATGAATATGGTAAAAAATACGCCATCAGAAAAAAGAAAATTTATGCCAATACCGAGCGTATTGAGGCTGTCTCGAAGTTTGTGGCTCAGCGATTAGTTACAGCCGTTTATCCTAATATTAGGGGGACAGCAAAAGCGATGTTGGCAGCCTCGTCCATTCCTGCAGCTATAAAATACAAGGGCTTCTTAAAAAAGTATTTTGAAGAATTAACCACCGAAAAAAAATACGAACGCTTTAAAAATGCTCCTATTTATATTGTCTATTCCGACAGTCAAGAGTATCAAAAAAGTAGTAGTATAAATGACGGATTAAATGAAAAATCGGTACTACAAAACTTTAAATTAGCAAAAAATGGTTTAGTTATAGTAGTAGATAAATTACAAACAGGATTTGACGAACCTAAATTGCACACGTTATTCCTTGATAAAGAAATTAGAGGTATTAATGCCATACAAACCATTTCGAGAGTAAACAGAACGACTAAGTATAAAAACGACTGTAAGATTATTGATTTTTCGTATAAAAACATCAATGTAAAAAACATAAAAACTGCCTTTGAACATTTTAGTAATGTGGTGGTTTCCGACTTCGACCCTCTAGGCGATGAGGCTAAATTAGGTGTGTGTTATGATGAATTAAAAGTACACAATTTATACACTTCTCATTTCAAAAATTTTAAAGCATATCAACAAGGTAATAATGATATTGCTATCATTTTAAATATGAAAGAAACCTTTGAAATTTTTATCAATTCTAATCCAAAGGAAGCTAAACATCTAAAAAAAACAATTGGTTCGTATTTTAAGATTCTAAATTTAATTGAATTTGTTATTGAATTGAATCCATTGTATAGCAATGCTTTATTTCTTGAGTTTTGGAGAAGATTCAACTTACTTTACAACAATATTAATAAACCCGATGAAGTTATTGATGATGTTGAAATTTATTTTGATAACAAAATGGGAATTGTTGCACCAGTTGAATATG
>FUHQ01000001.1_pt1 | contig 27708 bp, 23 predicted proteins | sample 1003131 | NCBI WGS metagenome assembly FUHQ01 (sample SAMEA4075884, study PRJEB14783) | cnidarian metagenome | reverse complement strand
CCGCTCTACAGAAACATTTAAAAAATTATGGGAGCGGCTCGAAAAACTGAATATAAATGGTTTTTGTTCTGATTACTGGAAGAGTTATGAGCAATTAATTCCTGATGAAAAACACCTTCAATCGAAAGCAGAAACCTTTACTGTTGAGGGTTATAATTCAAGAATCAGGCATTATTTAGCTCGTTTTAAAAGAAAAGGGAAATGTTATTCAAAGGCAGAACATATGATAGAAAAATCGCTTAAACTATTGATGTTACATTTAAATAAACAATTATATGTGTTTTATTAATAGCGTTTTAAGTGTTTTGTTAGTCCTTACTCATTAAAATTATAAAAAGAAGCTAAAATTTGTACTTGCGGTTTTGTCGGAAGTCTTTTTCCTGTTTCAATTCTGTTTAACAGCGTATAGTTGATAGCCGTTTTTTTGCCACCTCTTTAAGATGAAACCTTTTCGTTTCTCTAATTTCTTTTAATGTATCTTCTACTGAAACCTTAAACATAATTTGACAATTTTTGGCAAAGACAAAAATAGTATCTAAAATAATTTATTTTGTGAAATTTGATGGTTTTCTTACAAGTACTAAACCATTAATACAGTATATATTTTTCTCTAATTTTTTTAAATGCTACTAAGTCTTTTTGCCAAGAGGTTCTAATTTTTTGAATTGATACTCCTTGTTCAATTTGTTGTTGTAATTTTTCTGTACCTGCCAATTTAGTAAAAAAATCACGCCAAAACCTTGTTTTAACACGTGAGGTTTGTTTGTATGAATTAATTAGCCAACTTAGATTTAATTGAGAAAGGCGTTTTGTTTTTCGCAAATCGAAGCCATAACATTTTTTGTTTTGATGTTTTGGGTGTTTTGCTCCTTGGTTGGGTTTGGGTGTAAAAAAGAAATCTGTCTTTTTTAAATAAGGAGAGCCATAAATTTGGAATTGCATAGCTGTTCCTCGTCCACAAGAAACATTTGTTCCTTCAAAAAAACACAAACTTGGGTATAGGTTAATCGCTTTGTCATTTGGAAGATTTGGAGAGGGAGGAATTGGCAAACTGTATGGTGTTTTATGCGTATAGTTTTTTAGGCTAATAACTGTAATATCGCATTGAATACCATTATTTAACCATTTTTCTCCATTAATCATTTTAGCGTATTCACCAATGGTCATTCCGTAAACTACAGGAACAGGGTGCATTCCTATAAAACTTTTATGTTTGTTGTTCAAAATAGGACCATCAATATAATGAGCATTAGGGTTGGGTCTGTCCAAAACAATAAGTGGAATATTTGCCTCGGCACAAGCTTCCATAACATAATGTAGGGTGGATATATATGTATAAAAACGAACGCCAACATCTTGTATGTCAAATAATACTACATCAATATTTTGCAATTGAGTTGTTTTGGGTTTTTTGTTTTTTCCGTAGAGAGAAATAATTGGTAAGCCTGTTCTTGTATCTGTAGCATTTTTAACCAATTCCCCTGCATCTGCTTTACCTCGAAATCCGTGCTCTGGAGAAAAAACTTTTGTAACACGAATCCCTCTTGTTATCAAACTATCTACCAAATGTGTAAAATGTTTTTTACGACCATTTTGACCTGTTGATTTAGAAACTATTACAGAAGTTTGATTAGCAACTACACCAACGCTTTTTCCTTTTAACTTAGAAAAATACAAATCGGTTTGAAAAGCACCGGGCCGTACCGTTTTTATTTTTTTTTCTTGTTCTAAAATTGGTTTTTTTTCTTGTTTTGTGTTTTTTGCGTATGAAATAATCACTAAAAATAATAATAAATAGGTATATTTGAACTTTTTAAAAATCATAAGGATTGAATTACGAGTTATTTATAGCCAAACGTATTATTGTTGGCAGAGCGGATAAAGATAGTATATCATCTCCAATAATAAAAATTGCAGTAACGGCAATTGCCTTAGGAATTGTTATTATGCTTATTTCTGTGTCTGTTACATCTGGGTTTCAAAAGAAAATAAGGGATAAAATGTCTGGATTTAAAGGGCATATTCTTATAACGAATTATGATAATAATAATTCCGATGTTTCTACTAATCCTATTGATAAAAATCAAAATTTTTACCCTAAGTTTAAGAATATCAACGGTATAAAAAACGTGCAGGTATATGCTAATAAGGCAGGTATTATTCGCACTTCAGAAAGTTTTGAAGGGATTGTTTTAAAAGGGGTTGATAAAAATTATGATTTTAGTTTTTTTAAAGAATATTTAACATCGGGGCGTTTGCCTAATTTTCAACAAGAACGCAATCGGGAGGTCATTGTTTCGCAATCAATAGCGGATAGGTTGCATATTAAAATAGGAGATACGATTCAAACGATTTTTAGCACACCTAATATTAAAAATAAATTTAAAATACGCAAACCTATAATTGTAGGAGTTTACAATACAGGTTTTGAAGGTTTTGATAAAATAATGCTTATTGGAGATATTAGAGAGGTACAGCGGATAAATAAATGGAAAACTAATGAAGTTGGCGGATTTGAGGTGTTGATTGATGATTTTGGGCAGCTTGATAAAAAAGGAAATGAAATATATAAAAATATTGCCTCTACGCTTAACAGTCAAACAATTATAGACAACTATCCTGCAATTTTTGAATGGATAAAACTATTTGACAATAATGTGTGGTTTATCATTATTATAATGATAGTTATTGCTGGTATTAATATGATTACAGCACTTTTAGTATTGATTCTTGAGCGAGTGCAAATGGTAGGAATTCTTAAAGCACTGGGGAGTACTAACACAAGTATTCGTAAGGTGTTTTTATACAATGCATCTTATTTAATATTAAAAGGATTATTTTATGGGAATATTATAGGAATAGTTTTATTGTTGATACAGAAAATAGGGAAAGTAATTAAGTTAAACCCCGAAACCTACCACGTATCAACAGTTCCTATAAACATTGATTTTATGGCGTTTTTATTGCTTAATTTGGGAACACTTACGTTGTGTTTTTTAATGTTGATTATACCTTCAATGATTATTTCTAAAATACACCCTGCAAAGTCGATTAGGTTTTCATAAGGTAGAGTCAGTAAGAAAATCCTACAAAATTAAAAGAGTTTATTTTAGTGATATTTTCACTTTTTCAATTAACTGATGTTAAGATGGCAATGAATTTCCAAAAGACAAAAATATCATTGGAATAAAATATTTTGTAAAATTAAATTTATTTTACTACTTTGCGGACGTTACAAATAATTAAAACCTAATTCCAGATAAAAAATGACTACAAAAATTCAACGTCTTTTTGATTTTCCGTATTATCAATTAGAAAATTACAATTTAGAAAAATCGTTTACAACAAAATACAAAGGTGAGTGGAAGTCCATATCAACAAAAGAATACATCAATCAAGCAAATATGATAAGTAGAGGCTTGTTGCGTTTGGGGGTACAACCTGATGATAAAATAGCTGTAATTTCTACAACAAATCGTACAGAATGGAATATATGTGATATAGGAATTTTACAAATAGGAGCTCAAAACGTGCCTATTTACCCTACTATATCTAAAGAAGATTACGAATATGTTTTAACTCACTCTGAAGCTACATATTGTTTTGTTTCTGATGAAAGTATTTTAGAAAAGTTGAATAAAGTCAAAGGGAACACAAAATTGAAAGAGGTTTTTACTTTTGATGATATTGTAGGAGAAAAAAGCTGGAATGAAGTTTTAGAATTAGGAAAAGATGAAAGTAATCAAACAGAGGTTGAAGAACGTAAAAATAACGTAACATCAGAAACATTAGCAACCTTAATCTATACTTCTGGTACAACGGGTCGCCCTAAAGGAGTAATGCTTTCACATAAAAACATTGTGTCCAATGTATTGTTTAGCGAAAAAAGAGTTCCTTTGTCAGAAGGAGAAGCTCGAGGGTTGAGTTTTTTACCTGTTTGCCATATATTTGAGCGAATGATATTGTATTTATATCAATACTGTGGTGTGTCTATTTATTTTGCAGAATCTATAGACAAACTAAGTGAAAATGCACAAGAAATAAATCCAAATGTAATGACGGCGGTACCTCGCTTATATGAGAAAATATATGATAAAATTTTCTCAAAAGGAGCTGAATTATCATCTATAAAAAAGGCTATTTTCTTTTGGTCGGTAGGTGTAGGGTTAAAATATGAACCATATGGCAAAAATGGTTGGTGGTATGAAACAAAATTAAAAATTGCAAGAAAATTAGTCTTTAAAAAATGGCAAGAAGCACTGGGAGGAGAACTTAAACTTATGGTGTCGGGTAGTGCCGCTTTGCAACCACGATTAGCACGTGTGTTTACAGCTGCAGGAATGCCAGTAATGGAAGGTTATGGCCTTACAGAAACCTCTCCAGTAATTTCTGTGAATGATGAAAGAGATGGGGGGTTACGAATAGGAACTGTAGGTAAAATGCTAGGAAATTTAGATGTGAAAATTTCTGAAGAAGAAGAAATCTTAGTAAAAGGAGATAGTGTAATGGTAGGGTATTATAAAGACCCTAAAAAAACAAAAGAAGCATTTGTAGATGGATATTTTAAAACAGGTGATAAAGGTGTCATTGAAGACGGTTTTTTAAGAATTACTGGTCGTATCAAAGAAATGTTTAAAACCTCGGGGGGAAAATATGTTATTCCTACATTGATAGAAGATAAGTTAAAACAATCTCGCTTTATAGATCAAGTAATGGTTGTTGGTGAGGGTGAAAAAATGCCAACAGCTTTTATACAGCCTAATTTTGAGTGGATGAAAGAATGGGCAAAACGCCACCATATGGTAACGTCTTCTGATTTGAAAGAAATTACAGAAAACCCAAAAGTAATAGAACGTATTCAAGAGGAAGTGAATCTTTGTAATAGTAAATTTGGTAAATGGGAACAAATAAAAAAATTCACGTTAACGCCTGATGAATGGACTATTGATGGCGGACACTTAACACCTACCTTAAAAATGAAACGAAAAGTTATTAAAGAAATATATAAAGATTTATATGAAAAAATGTATGACCGAGTTTAGATTTTTAAAGGTTTTCTTATAGATAGTATATAGCTGTTGTTATTATCCCTCGCAAATTTTTAAAATCTGCGAGGGATAATTTATATCAAATTATACCAACCAACCAACCTAAGTTTTATTTGAGTAATACTATTTTAACTTCCAATTTAAACTTAAAACGGTATTATACGAAGTTTTTAGTTGTAAATCGTATTACTTTTCAATAACAATTGCTCCTGAAAATTTTTCACGAATTTTGTTTAAAGCTCTGTCGGCATCTAATCGAGTTCTGTAGCTACCCACTTTAACATTCCAGTAAGGATTATCATATCCTCTTTTACAAAAAACCCAAGGAAATTCTGCCTTGAAATTCCGTTCATATATCTTTGCTTTGTTTTCATTTCCGTAATAGAGCTGAATTCTGTATCCGGATCCATTATATTGGCTATATTTTCTTTTCTTTTCAATTAATGATTTAACGTTCTTATTTTTAATTAGATTATCTTGTGCTTTTGTGTTTTTTGTTCCGTAGAAAAAAGCAATTAATAGAGCTACGAAAGTGAGTGTTTTTTTCATCTTAATAATGTTATTTATGCAAATATAACAACTTGTTATTTAATAAGTTGTATAAAGAATTTATTTAGAACAAATATAAATTAAAAAATTGTATTCTTTTAGTTTTTCGCAGTTTATTTAGATGTAGTACATTTGTGGAAGTTTTTATATTCTGCATCAATTTTAAAGGTGTAGAAAATCGTACCAAAGGAGATACAAACTTATATTTTATATAGTATGAAAAGTGTGAAACATCACAGCGAATTATCAGCTAATCCTATTATCAAGGCATTTGCTTTTTTATTAATCTTTTTGTTAAGTTTTTCAGCTTCCTCTCAAGATGTGGATGAGGCTCGTCAAAAAGAAGGGGAAAAATTATTTAAATCTTTATGTGTTGCTTGTCATAAGTTAGATAAAAAACTTATCGGTCCTGCTTTAGGGAAGGTAGAGGAAAAAAGAACTAATGAATGGTTAAAAGCGTGGATTAAAGATAATGCAGCGTTAAGGGCATCGGGAGATAAAGATGCTATAGCTGTTTATGAAGAGTATAACGGAATGGCAATGACTCCATTTCCACAACTAACAGATCAAAATATTGATGATATTTTGTATTATACTACGGTTGGAGAAATAAAGAAAGCTAAACCAGAAAATGCCGAAGCAAAAGATACAGTTGCAGATTTTAAACCCGCACCAAAGTGGTTGGTTTGGATTTTGGCGTTATCTATAATTGTTGCGTTTTTAATTATTGTTAGTTTGTTGCAAACTATCATACAAGTAAAATCATCGCTTAGAGATCCTGAGTTTTATGGTCAGTCTGAAGTTTGGGAGGCTATTAAGCAAAATACAGTACTGCATATCTTGGCAACTCTTTTTGTGGCATTGATTTCAGCATACTTTGTTTTTGGTACATTGTTTACAATAGGGGTTGATCAAGGGTATCAACCTATTCAGCCAATAGCATTTTCGCATAAAATACACGCAGGAGATAATAAAATAGAATGTCAATATTGTCACTCAGCAGCAAAACGCAGTAAGCATTCGGGTATTCCATCAGCTAATGTTTGTATGAATTGTCATAAAAACATTTCTGAAGTGGCCGAAGATACAAAAGTAGTGTTAGATGGAGGAGAAACCGTTTTAACGAAATCTGCTTTAGATAAAGAAATAGCAAAAATATATGATGCAGTAGGTTGGGATGTAGATAAGTTAGTTTATACAGGGAAAACAAAGCCTATAAAATGGGTTAGAGTTCATAATTTGCCCGATTTTGCATATTATAACCACTCACAACACGTAACTGTAGCAGGTTTGGAGTGTCAAAAATGTCACGGGCCTGTTGAAACAATGGAGGAGGTTTATCAATATTCTCCTTTAACAATGGGGTGGTGTCTTGACTGCCATAAAGGTACTGATGTTAATATGAAAGATAATGAGTATTATGCTAAAATACATAAACAATTAGCAGAAAAATACGGTATAGAAAAAGTAACCATTGCACAATTGGGAGGAAAAGAGTGTGGTAAGTGTCACTATTAATAAAATAAAAGTAAAAGAAAATGTTGTTATGTTAACATTTAGCAACAACAACTAATAAATAAATATATGGCTTCAAACAAAACATACTGGCAAAGTGTTGAGGAACTTAAAGAGGGTTCTGTTGTAGAAACGCTACGTAGTAAAGAGTTTGTACAAGAAATTCCTACAGATGAGTTTTTAGGAGATAAAGAAAAATTAGATTCATCACAAACTACTCGTAGAGATTTCTTAAAATATGTTGGATTTTCAACAGCAGCAGCCTCGTTAGCTGCTTGTGAAGGTCCTGTAAGAAAATCAATCCCTTATGTGGTGCAACCGGATAATATTGTTGTAGGTATTGCCGATTGGTATGCTTCTACAATTGCAGATGGGTTTGATTTTGCAAACGTGTTGGTAAAAACTCGAGAAGGGCGACCTATTATGATAATGCCTAATAAAGAGGCAGGAGGAGAAGTAAACGCCAGAACGGTAGCTTCTATTTTATCACTGTATGACGATAAGTTGCGTTTAAAAGAACCAAGAAAGGGAGCAGATAAGATTTCTTGGGAGGATGCAGATAAGGATATTATTGCTAAATTAGAAGCGTTAAAAAATGCAAATGAACAAGTTGTGCTTTTAACAAGCTCTTTAGCAAGTCCAACTACTGAAAAAGTTATTGCGGATTTTATTGTTAAGTATCCAAATGTTAAGCACGTAATGTATGACGCTGTTTCAGAAAATGGAACAGTTGAAGCTTTTGAGGCTATGTATGGTAAAAAAGCATTGCCAAATTACGACTTTAGTAAAGCAAAAGTTATTGCATCTATTGGTGCAGATTTTATTGGAGATTGGCAAGGAGGTTTTGAGAAATCATATGTAGAAGGTCGTAAGCCAGAAAAAGGATATATGTCATACCACGTTCAAGTGGAAAGTAATATGTCTTTATCAGGAGCGAGTTCAGATAAGCGTCTTGTTGTAAAACCATCAGAACAAATATTTGCTTTAATCAATTTGTATAATGCAATTACAGGTAATAACTTACCATCTAAAAGCACTCCTAAAGATAAAGAAATAAGTCAGTTAGCAAAAGATTTACGAAAAGCAGGAAGTAAAGGGGTAGTTGTTACTGGAATTAATGATAAAAATGCACAATTAATAGCACTTGCTATTAATAAAGCGTTAAAATCAGAAATAATAGACGTAAAAAAACCAATGTACACACGTCAAGGAAGTGTTACAGCGGCTACTAAAATGGTTTCTGATATAAAATCAGGTAAAATAAAAGGGCTTATTTCATATAATGTAAACCCAGCATATTCATTACCAAACGCATCAGAATTTACGGAATCCTTAAAAGGGTTGAAGTTGTCAGTAGCGTTAAACGAACAAGATAATATGTCTGTTAGTTTAGCGGATTATGCTCTTCCAACACCAAACAGTTTAGAAAGTTGGGGAGATACTATGGTAACTGAAGGTAAATATGGATTGATGCAACCAACAATTCAACCATTATTTAACACACGTCAGTTTCAAGACTCATTGTTAAAATGGTCGCAGTCGGATAAGGATTATTACACAACCTTAAAAGACTATTGGAGAGATACTGTTTTGGGAGGTAGTTCTTGGAATAAAGCAGTACACGATGGGTTCTTTAACAAAGGAAAGGCAGAAGAAACAGAAGAAGATTTTGTTGTAAATGAAGTGAATTTAACAAAAGCAGTTTCCGAATTAATTTCAGAAGCGAATAAATCATCAAAATACGAATTAGCATTATATACATCAACAGGTTTAGGAGATGGTAGATTGGCAAACAACCCTTGGTTACAAGAGTTTCCCGATCCAATAACTCGTGCTTCTTGGGATAATTATTTAACAATGTCCATAGCAGATGCAAAAGAATTAGGTTTTGAAAATCCAATAAAGGATAATGGAGCGATTAATGGAAACTATGCAAATGTAACTGTAAATGGTGTTACTATTAATAATATTCCTGTAATTATACAACCCGGACAGGCAAATGGCTCTTTTGGGTTAGCTCTTGGATATGGTCGTACACACGGTTTAAAGAAAGAAATGCAAGTTGGTATTAACGCATATCCTTTTTATAAAGACGGAAAAAACCTACAATATAATGTGTCTGTTGAAAAAGCAGGAGGATGGCATGAATTTGCTTGTATGCAAGTACAAAGTACTTTAGCGGGTCGTCATGATATTTTAAGAGAAGCGACATTAAAAGACGTAACAGATAAATCTTTAAATCCTGAGCATTCTTGGAATAAGCCCTATATGGTTTCTTATGATCACAAAGAGGTAAATGCTAATAAAATTGATTTATGGGAAGAACATAATCGTGAAATAGGACATCATTTTAAACTGTCTATTGATTTAACTTCTTGTACAGGTTGTGGAGCATGTGTAATAGCCTGCCACGCAGAAAACAATGTGCCTGTTGTTGGTAAAAACGAAATGCGTGTAGGTAGAGATATGCATTGGTTACGTATTGACCGCTATTATTCTTCTACTGTAGAAGATAAACAGCATAGTGCTAAAATGACTTTGGCAGAGTTTAAGGCTCAAAATCCAAGTTTGGCAAATAAAGAATTAGAGCGAAAATATACAGAAAGGGTTTTAGAATTAAGTAGAGGAGAATTATTCGATGCTTTAGAAAACCCTGCTGAAAATCCACAGGTTGCATTCCAGCCGATGTTATGTCAGCAATGTAACCACGCCCCTTGTGAAACAGTTTGTCCTGTTGCAGCAACATCACACGGTAAACAAGGGCAAAATCAAATGGCATATAACCGTTGTGTAGGTACTCGTTATTGTGCAAATAACTGTCCTTACCGTGTACGTCGTTTCAATTGGTTTAACTATGCAAATAATAATGAATTTGATTTTAATATGAATAATGACTACGGGAAAATGGTGTTAAACCCAGATGTAGTAGTTCGTTCACGTGGAGTTATGGAAAAATGTTCGTTCTGTATTCAATCTACTCAAGCAGTTATATTAAAAGCAAAACGAGAAGGAAGACCAGTAAGAGATGATGAATTTAATGACGCTTGTGCTTGTTCAGCAGCGTGTTCATCAGGTTCTATGGTGTTTGGAGATATTAATAATCCTAAAGACCCCGTAGTGCCATTGGTAAATGATGAAAGAGCTTTCTATGCGTTGGATTATATAGGAACAAAGCCCAATATTGTATATCAAGTAAAAGTTCGAAATACAAACGAAGCATAAGTAAGGTTTAATAAATTAGTTGTTTAAGTAATAATAAAACAATTAATAAGGGTTAAACAATAAAAATAAAACAATAAAGTAAAACAATAAATAATGTCGTCTCATTACGAATCATCTTTTAGAGAGCCTTTAGTATTAGGTAACAAAAGTTATCACGATATCACGGAAGATATTGCAAGACCTATTGAAGGCAAGGCCAATAGAAATTGGTATATAGCATTTTATATCTCACTGGCAGGAATGTTGTGGGGGTTTGGGTGTATTTTTTATACTGTAGGAACAGGTATCGGAGTTTGGGGATTAAGTAAAAACATCGGTTGGGCGTGGGATATCACGAACTTCGTATGGTGGGTAGGTATCGGTCACGCTGGTACACTTATTTCCGCAGTACTTTTATTATTCCGTCAAAAATGGAGAATGGCAATTAACCGTTCAGCAGAAGCAATGACTATTTTTGCCGTATTCCAAGCAGGATTATTCCCAATTATCCATATGGGTCGTCCTTGGAATGGCTATTGGGTATTACCAATTCCTAACCAATTTGGGTCATTGTGGGTAAACTTTAACTCTCCGCTTTTATGGGACGTATTCGCAATCTCTACTTATTTATCGGTTTCGTTAGTGTTTTGGTGGACAGGTTTACTTCCCGATTTTGCAATGATTAGAGATAGAGCAGTAAAGCCTTTTCAAAAGAAAATATACGCATTATTGTCGTTTGGGTGGAGTGGACGTGCAAAAGATTGGCAACGATTTGAAGAAGTTTCATTAGTATTAGCAGGGTTAGCAACACCTTTAGTACTTTCGGTACACACTATTGTATCTATGGACTTTGCTACATCGGTTAATCCAGGTTGGCACTCAACAATATTTCCTCCTTACTTCGTAGCAGGGGCAATTTTTTCAGGATTTGCTATGGTACAAACTTTATTAGGAGTGATGCGTAAAGTTACCAATATGGAAGAATATATTACTCGTTTACACGTAGAGTATATGAATATTGTAATCATCTTAACAGGAGGAATTGTGGCAACTGCATACGCTACCGAATTTTTTATTGCTTGGTACACAGGTTCTCCTTATGAAAATTATACTTATTTATCGTTTGGAGCAGAAGCAGGAGCATATGGTTGGGCATTTTGGTCATTAATGATATTTAATATTATTATACCTCAAGTACTTTGGTTTAAGAAATTAAGAAGAAGTTTCATCGTTTCGTTTATTGTATCTATTGCTATTAATATTGGTATGTGGTTTGAGCGTTTTGATATTATTGCAATTGTATTAAGTAAAGGACAGTTACCTTCAACATGGTGGCGTTTTGAACCTACTTTTGTAGATATAGGTATTTTTGTAGGAACAATAGGTTTCTTTGGTGTATTATTCCTTTTATATGCAAGGACTTTCCCAGTAATTGCACAAGCAGAGGTTAAAACAATTTTGAAATCATCAGGAAGAAATTATAAAAAATTAAGAGAAAAGAATAATGAGCACTAAAGTAATTCACGCATTGTATAATGATGATGACATCTTAATGGATGCCGTTAAAAAGGTAAAAGGAGCAAATCATCATATTAAAGAGGTATTTTGTCCATTTCCTGTTCACGGTTTAGACAAAGCAATGGGCTTAGCACCAACACGTTTGGCTATTACAGCCTTTTTATATGGATTAACAGGGCTAAGTGTTGCAGTTTGGTTAACTTGGTACACAATGATTTATAATTGGCCACAGGATATTGGGGGAAAACCTAATTTTACTTGGGCTGAAAATATGCCAGCATTTGTTCCTATTTTATTTGAATTAACAGTGTTTTTTGCGGCACACTTAATGGTAATTACATTTTTTATGCGAAGCAGATTATGGCCATTTAAAGACGCAGAAAATCCAGACCCACGAACTACAGATGACCATTTTTTAATGGAAATACCTGTAAAAAAAGATAATGAGGAGGAATTAAAAAACTTATTAGCAGCAACAGGAGCTGTAGAAATAAACGTAGTAGAAAAGCATTAATTAAAAGATAATGAAAAATATAAAATTAATTATCGTTTTAGCATTAGTTACAAGTTTTATCGCATGTAATAAACGTAATCGAAAATTGCAGTATATGCCTGATATGTATGTATCAGTTCCTTATGATGCCAATGGTCCTATCAGTGCAGGAGGCGTTCCAGTAAATAGACAACCAGTTGCCGGTACAGTAAGTAGGGGGGGAGTTGTTGCTTATGATATTCCCAATACAAACGAAGGATATGAAAAAGCAAAAGCCGAATTAAAAAATCCTTTAGAAGTTACAGAAAAGAACTTAGAAAAAGGAAAAGAATTATATACTATTTATTGTGCTGTTTGCCACGGAGAAACAGGAAAGGGAGATGGAGTTTTACCGCAAAGGGATAAGTTTAACGGTATTCCTAACTATAAAGACAGAGATATTAATGGAGGTAGTATTTACCACGTAATTATGTATGGTAAAAACTTAATGGGTTCACACGCAGCACAGCTTACACACAAAGAACGTTGGCAAGTTGTTCAGTATGTAGAAAAGTTAAAAAGAGAATTAAAATAATCTATATAGATACGAAGATATGTACCAGTTTTCAGGAAAATTAAAAATGTTTGCTATTGCTCTTATTGTTTTAGGGGCTGTGGGTACGGCGATAAGTTTTATGACTACGCCTAAAACTTTAGAAGAAGCAAAAAGCATAATGGCATCACATGGTCATCACAACGATGGTAGTCACGAAGACGCACACGCAACTGCAGATACCCATAAAGAGCATAAAGGGGAAGTTAAGCACGAAGCACATTCAACAGAACATAAAGAGGAAGCTCATAAAGGACATACAGCACACGCTGAAAGTCATGACCACCACGCAGAACACGTTTTTCATCAAATGCAAAACAGACCTGTTGCAGCTTTTTATGTAGCAATGTTGTTTTTTTTAGGTATTACCTTGTTAGTATTAGCTTTTTATGCTGCACAACGTGTAGCAAATGCAGGTTGGTCAATTGTATTGTTTAGGGTTTTTGAGGCAATTACGAATAATATACATTATGTAACTGTTTTTATGGTGTTGTTTATTATAGGAACAGCACTACATAAGTTCCATTTATTCCCTTGGATGAAAGAAGGTGTTTTTGACCCTCAAAGTCCAAATTATGACCCTATAATTTATGCTAAAAAATGGTGGATGAATATGCCTGGTTGGACAATTAGAAGTCTTGTGTATTTAGCAGGGTGGAATATTTTCCGTATAATTTTACGTAAAAAATCTATCAAGCAGGACAATGGAGATTTAAAACTGCATAAAAATATTTATAACTGGGGTGTAGGGTTTATAGCATTCTTTATGATTTCAGAAAGTATGATGTCTTGGGATTGGATTATGGGTATTGACCCTCACTGGTTTTCTACCTTATTTGGGTGGTATGTATTATCTACTTTCTTAGTATCTGCTTTGACTGTTTTGGCAATGGTTACTATTTATTTGCGACATAAAGGGGCTTTACCTTTAGTAAATGATAGTCATATTCACGATTTAACAAAATTTATGTTTGGCTTTTCTGTATTTTGGACATATTTGTGGTTCTCACAATTTATGTTGATTTGGTACTCTGATATGGCTGAAGAAACAACTTATTTTTTACAACGTTTTAATGAGTATAAAATACCATTTTTATCAATGGTTGTAATGAATTTTATATTCCCAGTATTATTGTTGATAAATAGCGATTTTAAAACAATTCGTTGGATAATATTAACAGCAGGAGTTGTGATTTTATTAGGTCATTATGTTGATTTGTTTATTATGATTATGCCAGGTACTGTTGGAGGTCAATGGGGCTTTGGAATAGGTGAAATAAGTGGGTTGCTATTTTTTGCAGGAATTTTTATTTATGCAACATTTAGTGCCTTTGCAAAAGCAAATCCAGTACCTAAAGGTAGTCCTTATTTACACGAAAGTGAAACATTCCACTACTATAATATTGAACACAAAGGAGAGGATAGTCATCACTAAGAAAATATGATTTAAAAAGTATAGAAAAAGCTCGAAATTAAACTAATTTCGAGCTTTTTACATTTTTCTGTATTATTCTTAAAAACCATAAAAAAGATAGAAAAAACACGCAGGAAAATAGGTTATACGATTTATGATTAAAAACATTTTTTCTAACGATATTTTCACTTTTTTGCATTGTAATATTATTTTTGTATTTTAGCCAAAAAAATAATAAATATTAATCATTATGCTTACATTTTTAGGAGTATTGTTAGTTATCATAGGTATCGCAACCTTAATTTTAAAATCCGCTTTAAAGACAAACAAATTTTTAGGTTGGTTTACAACACAGAAAAGTATTTTTGCTATTGTTTTAGGGCTGTTTTTAAGTGTTGTTTCTGGAATGTTTTTTTATGCAGAACCAGGTACTGCGTATGCCGTACAATATCCTTTAGGTGGACAAAAAGCAGTGTTTAGGCAAGGAATACACACTAAAATGTGGGGAAGATTAATACCTATTCAATTTGAAATGCCTATTAAATATGTTATTCCAAATACGAAAGGAGGATTAGGAGATCAAAGTAAATATGCCTATGTTGATAAAGCAAGACAATGGGAGTTTAATGATGCTGTAAAAGGTAAAATAGCTACATCAATTGTTATCTCAATAAATATTTCTGATAAAAAAAAATTCTTGTCCGTTGCTGATAGAAACAAAACAGAAAAAAATTTAATTCGCTCAAGAATTATCCCAAATATTGACCAATCAATTAAAAACACTTGTAAATTAATGGCTGCTCAAGATTATATTTCAGGACAGGCGGCTGATTTTGACAGGTATTTTCAAGATCAGTTAGAAAACGGAATGTATGTGCTTGAGGAGTATGTAGAAAACGAAACGCCAGACGTTATTGGGGATAGTGCTACTGTGAGAACAGTGCCAAATAAAGAAGCTCGACAAAAAAGATTTAGAATTAAATACGAAAAAGGAGAACCAGTTAGGGTTAATGGGAATTCCTTAAATTCCTATGGGTTAAAAGTAGTACAGGCAGTAGTTAATGAAATAGACTGGGAGGAAACTTTTGACAACAGACTTCAACTGCAAAAAGAAGAAGTGGCTCAAACGCAATTGGAAAAACAACAAGCAGAACGTGAATTTTATAGAGCTCAAAAAGAAAAAGCAAAAGGAGAGGCTGAAAAAGCAAAGGAAAGAGCCAGATTAGAAAAAGAACAAATTCAGCAAACAATCGCTGCGGAAACAGAAGCTAAGGTTGCTGAATTTAATTTGATGAAAGAAAAAAAACAATACGAAGTGGAGTTGTTTAAAGCAAAAAGTAAAAAAGTTGCCGCCGATGCACAAGCATACGAAAATCAAAAAATGGTAAGTGCCGGATTAACACCTCAAGAACGTGCCGAATGGGAGTATAAAACAGCCGTTGGAATAGCTAGGGAACTAAAAGACTTAAAATTACCTCAAACATACATAGGCGGAGAAAAATCAAGCGGAGCTAATGGAAACTTATTACAGTCGCTTATCGGAGCTGAACTTGCTAAGAAAATGATGAGTAGTAAATAATTTGAATTAAGCAAAAAAACCGTAAAATCCTTTTTTAGGGGTAACGTAAAAATTTAAAATTGATTCGGGAAAATAATTGCTTTTTATTATTTATAGTTACTAACAACCAAAGATTATCCATAGATTGTAACTTCACAACTCAAATCTATTATTTAGAAATTTTATATGCCAAAATATGAATAAATAATATAATTTTGTGAAATTATAAAAAATACACCAACTATGAAAAAACATACATTTTTAATTTCTCTAATGTTTTTATTTCTTTTTTTTGGGGCTATTGCTCAAAAAAACAACAATAAAAACAGTAATGGATATTGGCAACAACACGTGGATTACACAATGGATATTGATATGAACGTAAAAAAATATCGATATAAAGGAAAACAAACATTGTTATATACAAATAATTCGCCAGATGTACTACACAAGGTTTTTTATCATTTGTATTTGAATGCTTTTCAGCCTAATTCTCAAATGGACGCTCGTTTGCAAACAATACAAGACCCAGATGGAAGAATGATGAATAATATAGGGACAAAAGAAAATCCTAAAAAAGAAAGTAGAATAGCAAAATTAAATTCGTCAGAAATAGGTTATATCAAAGTAAAATCTTTAAAACAAAATGGTAAGCCTGTAAGTTATAAAACAGTAGGAACAGTTTTAGAGGTTTCCTTAAACAAACCTATTCAACCTCAAGAAAGCGTAACATTTACGATGGTTTTTGATGCACAAGTTCCTTTGCAAATTCGAAGAACTGGACGAAACAATAGAGAAGGAGTTGCTCTGTCAATGACACAATGGTATCCCAAAATGGCAGAATATGATGTTGAGGGGTGGCACACATCGCCTTATATTGCTCGTGAGTTTCACGGAGTTTGGGGAAATTTCGATGTTACATTACATATTGACAAAGAATATGTGGTTGGAGGTACGGGAACTCTACAAAATCCTCAAGAAGTAGGACACGGATATGAAAACAAAAAAAAAGCACTACAATTGCCTAAAGGAAAAAAATTAAAATGGCATTTTGTTGGCAAAAATATTCACGATTTTACGTGGGCTGCGGATACGGACTTTAAACACGATATTTTTAAAATGAAATCGGGAGTCGATTTGCACTTCTTCTACAAAAAAACATTAGCTCCAAAATATTTGGAAAATTGGAAAAAACTACAACCTAAAGTAGCGGAATTAATGTCTTTTTTCAGTGAAAACATAGGGGAATACCCATATAAGCAATACTCTATAATACAAGGAGGAGATGGTGGAATGGAGTATGCTCAGTGTACTTTAATTACCGGAGAACGCTCTTGGGAAAGTTTGTTTGGTGTAACTGCACACGAAATGGCTCATACGTGGTTTCAATTTTTATTGGCAAGTAATGAAAGTAAACACCCTTGGATGGATGAAGGTTTTACGACCTATATTTCTAATATAGCAGAGAATAAGATTTTAAATCAACAGCACGAAAACCCACATAAAGGTTCGTATGGCGGATATAATTATGTTGTTAAAAATGGTATTGAAGAACCTTTAACAACTCACGCCGACAGATACCACTTAAATACAGCTTACGGAGTAGCAAGTTACAGTAAAGGGAACATCTTTTTAAGTCAGTTAGAATATATTATTGGTAAAGAAAATGTAGCAAAAACACTAAAAAAATATTTTCAAGATTTTTCTTTTAAACACCCAACGCCCAATGATATAAAACGTACTGCCGAAAAAGTGTCTGGAATTCATTTGGACTGGTATTTAAACGAATGGACACAAACAACCCATACCATTGATTACGGAATAAAATCCATAAATAACAAAGAGGTTGTTTTGGAAAGATTTGGAGCAATGCCTATGCCTATAGATATAGAAGTAACTTATACAGATGGCACTACCGAAAAATTTAATATCCCGTTAGAAATAATGAGAGGGAATAAACCAACATCGGCAACGATTTTAAAAGACTGGGGCTGGGCGTATCCTACCTATTCTTTTAATGTTTCAAAGCCTATAAAATCAGCACAAATAGACAAAAGTGGTCTAATGGCAGATATTAATTTAGAAAATAATAAAAAATAGATTTTATAAAAATCGTTTATACCAACTTTCCGTAATAGGTACTTCCCAATGATTTTCTAACTCGAATTTTGTTTGAACAAGGTTATCAAATACAATGGTTTTATCGTTTACGGACTTATTGTTTAGTAGTTTTTTAAATTCTTTCAATTCCTTGTATTGAATAAATTTCCCTTGTTTAAAGCACACATTCATTTTGTCTAAGAGTTCAATATCGTAATCTTGTTGTAATTGTAAAATAAAAGCTACTTGCTTATCTAAATCTCGGTTAGAAAGGATTGTGTTTTCGTCAGATAAAAATATAATAAACCGCTTGTGTAAAAGTTGGTATGATGCTTTAAAATTAACATCTTCTTGTTTCCAAAGCGAGACAAATGTTTTAATTTTTAATTCGAGTTCCTCTATTTCTTGAGGGTAAAATTTTCGGCTACTTGGGTAAACCCAAACACGAGCCTCCTCGGATAATTGTTTATAACTTATTAACATTGAGCAAAGATACAGAAAATACAGTGTTTTTTTTGAAATTAAAAATAAATAAAGACAGGAAGTAGAGGGTAACACCAAACTAACAACTAAAGTCTAAAAAGTTAACTTTTCAACTATCCGACATTAAAACGAACCCTGAACTACTAATAGCTAAAAAGTTAACCTTAAATCAATCTAAAAAATTATATCGAATTAAAAAGAGTGTCATCTACTAAATTAGGAAGCGTTATTTGTAGGTTTTTTTCGCTTTTCATAGCTCTTTTTATGGCAAATACAGCTCCTTCGTTTCTTGCCCAACTACGTCTTGCTATACCGTTATTTACGTCCCAAAAAAGCATTGAGTTCAAGCGTTTTGAAGCCTCTTTTGTTCCGTCTAAAAGCATACCAAAACCTCCATTGATTACTTCTCCCCAGCCTACGCCTCCTCCGTTGTGAATAGAAACCCAAGTAGCACCTCTAAAACTATCACCAATAACATTTTGTATAGCCATATCAGCAGTATATTGAGAGCCGTCATAAATGTTAGATGTTTCTCTGTATGGCGAATCTGTACCTGATACATCGTGGTGGTCTCTTCCTAAAACAACTGCCCCTATTTTTCCTTTTTTAATGGCTTTATTAAATGCTTTTGCTATTTTTATACGTCCTTCTGCATCGGCATATAAAATTCTTGCTTGTGAACCCACCACCAATTTATTTTCCTTTGCTCCCTCTATCCATTGGATATTGTCTGCCATTTGTTGTTGAATTTCTTTTGGTGATTTTTTCATTATTTTTTTTAGTACTTTACAGGCAATTTTGTCTGTTTTTTCTAAATCTTTTGGGTTACCACTTGTACACACCCATCGAAAAGGGCCAAATCCATAATCAAAACACATAGGTCCCATAATGTCTTGTACATAACTTGGATACGCCCACTCCTCTTTATTTGAGGGAGCAATATCTGTATAATTTCCTTTATCGTCTTTATATACAGCTCCTCCAGCTCTACTAACTTCTAATAGAAAGGCATTTCCATAATCAAAAAAGTAGGTTCCTTTTTTGCTATGGTTATTTACTGCAGTAATATGTCTGCGTAATGTTTCCTGTACCTTTTCCTTGAATAATGTTGGATTTTCAGCCATCATTGTATTAGCTTCCTCAAAGGAAATACCTACAGGATAATATCCTCCTGCCCAAGGATTATGTAGTGAAGTTTGATCGCTTCCCAAATCAATATGTACGTTTTCTTTGTCAAATTTTTCCCAAACATCAACCACATTTCCAAGATAGGCAATAGAAACAACCTCTTTGTTTTCTTTTGCTTTTTTGACACGCTGAACCAGTTCATTTAAGTCTGTAATTTTTTCATCAATCCACCCCTGTTGCAAACGAATTTCTGTAATTTTCGGATTAACTTCAGCACATACAGTAATGCAACCGGCAATGTTTCCTGCTTTGGGTTGTGCTCCGCTCATACCACCTAATCCAGCAGTTACAAATAAATTTCCTTTGGGTGATTTGTTTATTTTTCTAAATCCGTTTAATACGGTTATTGTTGTTCCGTGTACAATTCCTTGGGGACCTATATACATATAGCTACCTGCGGTCATTTGTCCGTATTGTGTAACGCCAAGAGCATTGAATTTTTCCCAGTCGTTAGGTTTGGAATAATTAGGAATCATCATTCCGTTTGTAACCACAACACGAGGGGCATCTTTATGAGAAGGGAATAAGCCCATAGGGTGTCCTGAGTACATTACTAATGTTTGTTTATCGGTCATTTCGGACAGGTATTTCATTGTTAGTAAATACTGTGCCCAATTTTGAAATACCGCTCCATTTCCTCCATATGTAATTAATTCGTGGGGGTGTTGTGCTACGGCATAATCCAAGTTGTTTTGTATCATTAGCATTATAGCCTTTGCTTGTTCGGATTTTCCGGGATATTCCTTAATATCTCGAGCATACATTTTGTAATTTGGACGGAAACGATACATATAGATGCGTCCGTATTTTTCTAATTCGTCATTAAATTCGGATATTAATTCCGAGTGATGTTTTTTATCAAAATATCGTAAGGCATTACGTAAGGCAAGATTTTTTTCTTTTGTTGTTAAAATATCTTTTCGCTTTGGTGCGTGATTTATATTTGAATCGTATGTTTTTTTTGATGGTAGTTCCGTAGGGATTCCTTGTTTTATTTGCTGTTTAAAAGTCATATTTTTGTAAAATAGTTTGACACAAAAATAATAAAATTATACCGTTTTAAGTTTGAGTTTATTAAGAAAAAGTGATGATTTATGTATATTTTAAAAAACAAAAGGAGCGTTTTTTACGCTCCTTTTGTTTTTGATAGTATCAAGAATTTTAAATTCCTGCATTTTTAACAGTTTCTATAATTCTTCCTGCTACTTTGTATGGGTCTGCATTTGAAGCTGGTCTGCGGTCTTCTAAATAGCCTTTCCAACCCTTTTCTACGGTAAGTAAAGGAATACGTATTGAAGCTCCTCTATCAGAAATACCATAACTAAAGTCTGATACGTGAGCCGTTTCGTGTAATCCTGTTAAACGTTGGTCGTTATGCTCTCCATATACGTCAATATGTTCGTCTGTTAAGGGTCTAAACGCTTCACATATTTTTTTGTATGTTTCTTCGCTTCCACAAGTTCTTAGTGTTGAGTTAGAGAAGTTTGCGTGCATACCAGAACCATTCCAATCTCCTTTTACGGGTTTTGGGTGATATTCAATATAATATCCGTGTTTTTCAGTTAGTCGGTCTAATAAATAGCGAGCTACCCAAATTTCATCTCCTGCTTTTTTTGCTCCTTTTGCAAATAACTGGAACTCCCATTGTCCACAAGCAACTTCTTGATTAATACCTTCAAAAATTAATCCTGCATCAATACAAAGGTCTGCGTGTTCCTCTACAAGCTCACGTCCGTGTGTATTTTTACCACCTACCGAGCAGTAGTACATTCCTTGAGGTCCTGGATATCCCCCTACAGGAAACCCTAAGGGTAGTTGTGTGTGTGTGTCCATGATAAAATACTCTTGCTCAAATCCAAACCAAAAGTCATTATCATTATCATCAATTTTTGCACGAGCATTTGTAGGGTGCGGTGTACCGTCAGAGTTTAAGACTTCCGTCATAACTAAATATCCATTTTTTCTTGCAGGATCAGGGTAAATTGCAACAGGTTTTAAAAAGCAGTCAGAGTTTTTTCCTTTTGCTTGTTTTGTTGATGACCCATCAAAAGACCAAATAGGACAGTCTTCTAATTTACCACTAAAATCAGGTACTACTTTTGTTTTGCTTCGCATATTTTGTGTTGGATAGTATCCGTCCAACCAAATATACTCTAATTTTGATCTACTCATATATTGTTGGTTTTGTTAAATTATTGGCACAAAGATAATTTATTATTGTTTATTTATACTTTTTTTGGAAATTAAATAGCAGTCAATCACTAAGATTTGTAAAAATAATATTTTTTAAGTTCTTTTATTTAAGAATTTGAAATGTTAAAGAAAAGAATTGTGTTTTTAGTAATGGTTTTAATAAATTGATAAATATTTCAAAACAAATAATTGTTATTTAACTAAAAAACGCATTATTTTTATAGAAAAACAACTATTATTTTATTAGTCGTTTTATCACTTCATAAGCCATTGTCATACCAAACATTGCAGGCATATAAGCTATAGTTCCATAAAAAGACTTTTTATAGTTGCGTCCATCGGTAAGTTGTAGGCTTTTTTTATTTTGTATTTCTTCAGAATACACGCACAAAATCCCATCACGAACACCTTTGCTTTTTAATTGTTTTTTTATAGTTTGAGCAAATTTACATTCTCTTGTTTTTTTTATATCGGCAATTTTAATTTTAGTAGGATCAAGCTTACCTCCAGCTCCCATTGCGACGATAAAATTACATTTCATTCTACGGAGCGTTAAAATTAAACTTATTTTTGGACTTACGCTATCAATACAATCCAACACAAAATCAAATTTATTTTGTGTTAATAGTTTGTGCATTGGCAATGGTTCTATAAATTGGTCATAAACGGTAATGTCTAAATTAGGGTTAATATCTAAAAACCGCTCTTTTAATACAACTGCTTTTTGCAGTCCTAAAGTAGAATTTAAAGCCTGTAATTGTCTGTTTTTATTGGTCGGGTCTATATCATCACCGTCAATAATGGTTATTTTTCCTATTCCTGACCGTACCATTGTTTCTGCGGCATAGCTACCAACTCCACCCAAGCCAACCACTAAAATATGGGTGTTTTGTAATTTTTCTAAAGATTCATTTCCTATTAATAACGCTGTTCGCTCTAACCAATTAGTACTCATTATATAAAAAATAAAGAAGGCTCTTTTTTATAAAACAACCTTTTTAAATAGCGTCTGTAAGAAAATTATCAAATTTTACAAAATAAATGATTTTAGATGATATTTTTAATTTTGTAGCGTTTTCTTACAGACAACTATTTATACGAATCTTTAATCATAAATCGTATTAGTTATTATTCTTATCAATTAATCTTTTTATTTGTTCAAACATATTAACTTCTTTTTCGCTAAAAGCTTCTCGTTTTTGAGCGAAAACACTGTTTTCAATAGCTGCAACAGCCGTTTCTTCAGCAATATTTAAAATCCATTTTTTGAATTGATTAACAATTAAACCAGTTTCTATTTTAGAAATATAATACATTACGGAACTATATTTTTTCAAACTTGCTTTTTGAAACTCTAACAGCGAGTTTTCGTTATAAATATGTGTGTTATCAATTAGTTTTTTCTGCTCAGCCGTTACTTTTTCTAAAACTTCTTCTTTAGATACTCCATCAGGAACAATATTGGTAATTAATTGATTGTCTGGATATTTTAATCTTCCGCTTGCAATACTTTTTGCACCAGATTTTAATTCTTCTTTTGTTCCTTCAATGCCACTATAATCAGCACAAGAAATCAAAAGACAAGTCAAGTGAGGTAGAGAGGAAATTAAATCCCATTCTATATCAGGGTAAGTAATTTTTTTGTCAAGAATTGTCATAACATTTGTTTTTTCGGGGGTTACTATATTATTATTTTATTCTACTTTTTCGTCTAATAAGTTAAAGAATTGATTTAAACGAGGTAATATGATTATTTTTGTTCGTCTGTTTTTTGCTTTATTTACGGGAGAGTCATTAGCAACCAAAGGCATATAACTACTTCTTCCTGCAGCAATCAATCTACCAGGAGCTACATTGTATTTGTTTTGTAACTCTCTAACAATGGCAGTGGAGCGTTTAACACTCAAGTCCCAATTGTCTTTTAATGCAGATGAACCTTTAATAGGAGTATCATCTGTGTGTCCTTCTATCATCACGTCCATTTCGGGTTGTCCATTAACTACGGTTGCCACTTTTTTTAATACCTTAGATGCTTTATCGGTAATGGTATAGCTACCGCTTTTAAATAAAAGTTTGTCAGAAATAGAAATAAAAACAACCGTTTTTTCAACGTTTACCTCTATATCTTGGTCATCAATGCCTTGTTGTAGTTCCTTTTTTAAGTGAAATGCTACCACTAAATTTAAAGAGTCTTTTTTAGAAGCCGCTGCTCTAATTTTATTGATGTATTTATCTTTTTTGCTCAGTTGAGCCAAGGTTTCTTTAATGTTATCATTTGCTCCTTTAGTCAAAACCGTTAAATTACCCACCTGTTCCATTTGTTTTTCTTTGTCCTTTTTCAAGTCGGAAATATTAGATGCCAATATTTTTGATTTTTCAACATAGCGATCTTTTTCAGCTAAACATTTGGTTAAATTGTTTTGAACAGTCATCAACTGATCTTTCGTTTGAGTGTATTTCGTCTTTAAAGCCTCCAATTCTTTATTTGCAGAACAAGAAGAAAGCAACACAATAATGGCAAATAAGCCTACTAAATTTTTCATAATAAATTAATTTCAAGTAGTGTTAAAAAAATGAGCCTGCAAATTAACAAATAAAAATCAATTTTAAGTGTTATTTTTGTAATAAATTTTTTAAAATGAAAAAAACGTATTGTTTTATAATTGTAACAGCTTTGTTTTTATTGGTAGGGTGTAAGGAAAATAACAAAAAAGAATATACAAAATTACAGGGGAAAATATTTGGAACAACGTATCATATAATCTATAAATCAAAAAATAGATATCAAAAAAAAATAGACAGTTTGTTCGCAAATGTCAATAAATCGCTTTCTACGTATTTACCCACTTCTGATATTTCTCGTATTAATAATAATGATAGTACAGTTGTTGTTGACGACCTTTTTGTAGAGGTTTTTATGAAGTCAAAAAAAATATACAAGGAAACCGATGGATATTTTGACCCTACACTCGGTCAGTTGGTTAATGCATACGGATTTGGTGCAAAAAAAGGCAAAAAAGAAATTACAAAAGAAGATGTAAACCGATTAATGAAATTGGTCGGGTTTGATAAAGTACAATTAAAAGACCGAAAAATAAGTAAGCAGATTCCCGAAATTCAATTTGATGTAAATGCCATAGCCAAAGGGTTTGGGATTGATGTAATAGCACGGTATTTGGAATCTGAAAAAATAGTTGATTATTTAATAGAAATAGGCGGAGAAATCCGTACAAAAGGCTTAAAAAATGGAAAGCCTTGGAAAATAGCTATTGAAAAACCACATTATGACGGCACTCGCTCGGTACAAAAAATTATAAACCTTACGGATAGGGCAATGGCTACTTCAGGAAATTACAGAAAATATAAACTTACTAAAAACGGAAAAAAATATGTTCATATCATAAACCCTCATACAGGTTTGGCACAGGAAAGTAATCTGCTAAGTGCTTCTGTTATTGCTAATACTGATTGTGCTGATGTAGATGCTTATGCTACTGCTTTTATGACGATGGGACTAACGAAAACAAAAGCATTTTTAGAAAAAAAACCAAATATAAAGGTTGTGTTGTTGTATGTTGATAATGACCAAAAAATTAAAGAATATACCAATTTATACCATTTACCACTTTAATTTACTGTAATAAAAAGCCTTTTTTATCTTTCTATTTCAAAATAAAAAATCGCCGTAACTGCTGTTATGCATCATTTTTATTTTTTATATAAAGGCAAAAATCATCTTTTTATTTTACGGTAAATTCAAATAGCAAAAGGTATTATAGATCTTGGGAGAAAGGACAAATCGAATATATTAACAAATTAATACGCCAATACTATCCTAAAAAAGAAGTAATAAACATAACAAAAAGAATATCAATAAAATACAAGTAAAACTAAGCAAAAAACAAAGAAAAGGATTTGGATATGAAAAACCAATCAATATTTTTGCTAAATTCATAGCGTAACAAAAATTGTGCATGTGGGGGGCAAAAATAATATTTATAAAAATAACAAGTTTATCGAAATAATAATATTACCTTTGCATCTTTAATTAAATATTTATAATAATGAAAAAAGGAACGGTAAAGTTCTTTAATGAATCTAAAGGTTTTGGATTTATTATTGAGGATGACTCAAAAACAGAGTATTTTGTACACGTATCAGGTCTTATAGACGAGGTTAGAGAAGGCGATGCTGTTGAGTTTGATCTTAAAGAAGGAAGAAAAGGATTAAACGCTGTAAGTGTTAGAGTAATTTAATATAAAAAAGTACACTTTTAATTTTTTTATTAAAGAGTTTGGATTTTTTTTCAGACTCTTTTTTATTTTTAATCGTAAACACAAAAAAAAATCATACATTTGCACTCTCAAAAAAACGAGCAACAAATAAATGCTTTGTTATTTTTGAGAAAATAATTATAACCAAGGTCGAGAACCTTAAAATTTAACAAATTATGCCTGTAAAAATCAGATTACAAAGACACGGTAAAAAAGGAAAACCATTTTATTGGGTAGTAGCAGCCGATTCAAGATCAAAAAGAGATGGTCGTTTTTTAGAAAAAATAGGAACCTATAACCCTACAACAAATCCAGCAACTATCAAATTAGATGTTGATGCTGCCGTAAAATGGTTGCAAAACGGAGCTCAACCAACCGACACAGCTCGTGCTTTATTGTCGTACAAAGGGGCTTTACTAAAAAATCATTTAGCCGGTGGAGTTCGTAAAGGAGCTTTAACGGAAGAAGAAGCTACAAAAAAATTCCAAGATTGGTTAGACGAAAAAGCTAAAAAAATTGGAACGAAAGTAGAAGGTTTAGAAAAAGCAAAAACTGAAGCTAAAAACAAAGCAACAGAAGCAGAAAAAGCAGTAAATGAAGCTCGTATAGCTTCTAAAACTCCTGTTGCCGATTCAGAAGAAGCATCAGAAGAGGAAGTTGCTGATGTAGAAGCAACAGAAGAAAAAAACGATAGCGAAGAATAAGTTTTTAAAAAATTGATTATGCGTAAAGAAGATTGTTTTTATTTAGGCAAAATCATAAAAAAGCATAGTTTTAAAGGGGAAGTTGTTATTAAATTGGATACTGACGAACCTGAACTATACAAAAATTTGGAATCGGTTTTTGTCGATTTAGGCAATAACTTGATTCCTTTTTTTATACAAAAATCATCATTGAGTAATGGTGTAATGTTTCGTGTTCTTTTTGAAGACATTTCTTCTGAAGCCGATGCCGATGCTATTTTAAAAGCTGGTGTGTATCTGCCTATTTCTTTGTTGCCAAAACTTGAAGGCAATAAATTTTATTACCACGAAATTATAGGCTTTGAAGTTGTTGATACCGCTGTTGGAAATATAGGAAAAATAACCGCAATAAACGAAATGACAGCTCAACCCTTGTTTGAAATTGACAAAGACGGAATAGAAATTTTTATTCCTATGATAGATAATTTTATAAAAAAAATAGACCGCCAAAATAAAACAATAACAGTAGAAACTCCCGAAGGACTTATTGACCTTTACTGTTAGTAAAACCGTTTGACTCTATTCCAATAAGATGTTGTTAATTTTTTTGTGTATTAGCAAAAAACATCATTTTATGTATAAAACAGAAGAAATAAAATATTTCTTTTTTGTCAAAGCATCATAAAACACCAACGGGAGAGAGAGAGAATGTACAAAACATAAACAATTTAACCAGTAGGCTTAAAGCACAAATAAACGACCATATGTGAGGTGTTTCAACAAAGTATTTACAGTTGTATGCTAATTATTTTTTGTATACAGAAAAAAGCACATTTGATGTTACGGATAAAAAGATTTTAAGCAATTAAAAAATATGGGATATTTACAAACATATAGAA